>Ga0193961_1000008_pt1 | contig 98771 bp, 102 predicted proteins | sample FB_4_MG_FD_140371 | JGI IMG/M metagenome (GOLD analysis project Ga0193961, IMG submission 140371) | Microbial mat bacterial communities from the Broadkill River, Lewes, Delaware, United States - FB_4_MG | ecosystem: Environmental > Aquatic > Freshwater > River > Microbial mats | place: USA...
ATTTACCAACACCACCTTTAGTTTGGGGAATAATTATCATTTCGGCTATCCTTGTCTGTATTGTTTGATTTTATCTAATTTTTAATTTTATTTTGATTATTTTTGTACTATTCCAAATAAAGTACCATTAATTTTTAATACTTTGAGAGAGTACTTCTTTTTTGTCATCATATATTTTGAGTTTATACCCATCCTCAACACTTCCGTCACTTTTGATCTCTATAATAACTACTTGAAAAATTGACTTGCATGTATTTGGAACATTAAAATGTCCTCCTAAACCTGTGAGTGCTTTTTGTATAGGCATGTCATTTTCCATCCCTATTACATTATCTCTGCATCCTGTCATTCCTACATCAGTGACATAATATGTACCTTTTGTTATCTCTTGATCATCTGTACCTACATGAGTATGAGTACCACAAATAGCACTCACTCTCCCTTTTAAAAGTTGCATCAGTACGCGTTTTTCTGCAGTTACTTCAGCATGAAAGTCAATAAAAATATGGTGTACATTTTCGTTTTCTAATTTTTCTACTAAATTAAGAACATGTGTAAAAGGGTTCAGAACTTGTGGCATAGTATACAAACCCATCAAGTTTATGACAGCAAGTTGTATACCTTTTATCTCTACAATCTTTACTCCTGAGCCAGGAACACCCTCAGGATAATTATCAGGTCTGAGTACAGGTTTTGTATCCAAAAGAACTAACATCTCTTTTTTTTTATCCCAAGTATGATTCCCACCTGTTATCAAATCAATTCCAGTATTAAAGAGCTCATTTGCATTTTTAACTGTCAATCCAAAACCATGACTTGCATTTTCACCATTAGCTATCACAAAATCTACCTTATGTGTAGATTTTAAAGTTTGTAAATTTTCTTTTATTATTTTTCTGCCTGGCCGACCTACTATGTCACCAATAAAAGCAATTTTTATATTTGTTATCTCTTCAAGATTTTCTATTATGATTCCTTTTATACTTGTAATTCTATTGTAAATTGTGTACCTTGTACGCTGTTTTTTACAGATATTTTGCCATTATTTTCTTCTATTATTTTTTTAACTACACTCAACTCAATACCAATACCAGAACTTATTTTTTGATGAACAAATGGTTCAAAAATTGTATCTATAAGTTTGCTATCTATTGTACCAATATTTTCACAAAAATCTATTATTATTTTGTCTTTATGTTGATTGAGATATATATCTAATCTACGCTCATTATATTGTTCTAATTGAACCAATTCATCGAGTGCATTATTTATTAAAATCACCCATACTTGTATCATTCTCTCTTTTTGAATCGTTGCATACAATTCAAAATTATTGTCATCAGTATCTTGTGGGAATAGTTTGTCATTGATATAAATATGACTAATTTGCTGTGATCTATTTTGAGTGAAATAAAGTGATTGCAGAAGAGAATCATATATATTAATTTTTGCTGCGAGTTCAGAAGAACTCTGTGTCAATTCTTTTAATAGAGTAATACTATGTGAGATTTTGAAAATCCCCTCATTTATGACAGCTACATTCTCTAATATTCTTTCTTTATTTTCACTTGTTTCAAGATCTTCTATATCATACATCATCAATTCAAAACACCCTTTCATATAAGTAAGAGGAGTGTTTATTTCATGGGTGATCCCTCCAATAAGTATGTTTGTCTCTTTTTGTTTAATATTTACTATTCTTTTTACATAAAACTTTGAAATGAATAGCGTAAAAAGAATAATTAAAAAAAATAATATAAGATAATACAAAAAACTTTTTTGAGAAATAAATTCATCTAATTCTACGATAGTTATACCAAATAAAGTAGATACATACAATAGTTTAAGATCAAAAAACATTCTGATTATAAATGTAACTATAAAGAGAGTATTTCAGCAAGTTTTTTTTCTACTGAAGCAAGTGAATCAAATGGTTTCATTATATAATGAATAGCACCTTGTTTGTGAGATTTGAGTACTTTGTCTAAGGTTGAATATGCAGTCATCATTATCACTTTTTGATTTGAATTCTTTTTTATTATTTTTTCCAAAGCATCAAGACCATTCATTTGAGGCATCATAATATCCATTATAACAGCATCGTAACTTTTATCAATGCTTTCTACTGCCAAAATAGGATTTGAAAATGTCGTCACGGTATATTTATCGCCTCTTTGAAAAAAGTTTTTCAATAAATTAAGTATCTCATTCTCATCATCTACTATAGCTATTTTATATTTTTTAATCATTTTTAAGCCTTTTTTAAAATAAATTTTTTGCTGCAATTTTCATTATTTGCTCATTTTTTTCTTCTAACATACTATCTAATACTTCAAAGACTTGATGACTTGCTTCTTCAATTAATTCTATTTTATCTTCAATAACTGCCTTTGAACATACTACAGAATTTCCAGAACACTCTTTGGCTAAAAGATTTACCTCTTTATGAACCGCTTTATGTGGTTTGTTTAATTTGGCATATGATTTTGTAGTCCCAAATTCAGTTTTGCCTAATCCTGTGTCGTACCATTTACCAAGACGACATGCTGTATGTTCACTTGGTTGAAAAGAATTTCCTTCTCCAAATAATAATTGATATAAGTTATTTTTATAAATAACATGATCTAGTTTTGCAAGATTTACAAAAATTTTATTACTTATTGCTTCTACTTCAAACACACTTCTTCCTGAATTTCTTTGAAAAGATTCCATAAGTTTAATCAATTCAGCCACTCTCTCTTTTGTTTCAGTTACTACTGTGGCAACAAAATCTGAACTTTTTTTCATTCGTGCTGTTTCTAATTGTATGGAACCCACCACATCTTTTATCTCTTTTGCTGCATCTGATGATCTTGAAGCTAGATTTCGAACTTCTTGAGCAACAACTGCAAAACCTTTCCCAGCTTCACCTGCAGTTGCTGCTTCTACTGCTGCATTTAAAGACAAAATATTAGTTTGAAATGCAATTTGATCTATCACGACAATAGCATGTGCAATATCATCACTTTTTTGTACTAAATTATTTACAATCTCATTTTCTGTTACTATTTGACTATTTAAGTTTTCTGTATCACTAACAATATCTTGTGTCAAACGCAAACCAGAAGTGGAGCCTTTTGCTGTATCTTTTGATTCGATTGACATTTGATCTAACTCTTCTAATAACTCTTGATAAACATTCTGTGTGTCTTCTAAAGAGGTATTAATATTTTTATTATGATGACTTAATAGTCCATCATCTGTATTGTCATGAATAGATGTTTTGATCAACGATGCTATGATAAAATCATCATATTTTTGATAAGATAGCTTTGCTTCACAGTCAGCAATAATAATTCTTTCTTGCTCTTGAGATATTACACTTATTACAGCATCTTTGTTTTCTATATTTTGCTCAGCTCTCTCATTCATAAAAATTATGTTTTTATCATTATCAATAGCTACAATACCTTCTTCTTTTGAAAAACTTGCTATTTTACTCAGTGTATCATTTTCTTTTTTGAGCTTATTTATCTCAGAAGTATATTCAGTATTCATAGCTTGTATTTTATTTTCATACTGATGAGTATTACTTTCTAACTTTTTTTGAAGTGATTCAATTTTTGCTTCTAGCTCTAAAATCTTTTGCTCTTTGACCTTATTAGAAAAAAACATTCATACCTTTCTTATCTATTTTTAATATTTTATCCAATCAAATATTACATCAATGTTAATTATATACTACACGATATCCACTAGTAAAAGCCCATTGAAAATTATAACCACCTAATTCACCCGTTATATCAAGCACTTCCCCTATAAAATAAAGATTTTTTTGTTTTTTACTTTCAAAATTACTTTTTATCTCAGAGGTCAAAATGCCACCTTTTGTAACTTCTGCTTTTGTATATCCAAAATTTCCAGCAGGAGCCATCGTATAATTATGTAAATCAACATCCAAATTTTTTATCTGTTGCTTAAATCGTTTTGGCAAATAGCTTTTTTTATGAGGTAAAAAATCTAGTGATATATTCCCTTTTTTCCAGTATAATGAAGTAGTCAAAATAGCAGGACCACTACACCCTTTATGTGTAAAAAGCATTTTTCCCTCGACTGTTTTATCTTGCACTTTTATTTTTACATCTACAGATAATCCACTTAATTCTTTGAACCAAAACTGATCTTTTTGTACTGTAAATCCCACAAGAGCAGGATCAAGTTTATTGACTGTATGCCCAAACTTTTGAGCAATTTTAAACCCAATATCACTAGCACCTATACTTGCATATGACAATCCACCACTAGCAACTATCAATTTTTTTGCTTTTATATCACCGTTATCTGTTTGTATACTAAAATATTCCAATGTTTCTAAGTACTCAACATCAAGTACTTTTGTTTGCATTTTAAAAGTACAATGTGAAGTGAGTTTTGTAAACATATCAATGACATCAGTACTAGTATCACAAAAATAAGTCCCTTTTACTATTTTAGGATTTAAATTAGGAATCACTCCATTTGTATTTAAAAATTTCAACAGATCTTTTTCATCAAATTTATCAAGTGCATCTTGTACAAATACAGAATCTCCCAAAAAATTATTTGCACTCATAAATTTATTTGTGATATTACATTTTCCACCACCGCTTATTTTTATTTTCGCACCTATTTTTTCATTGGAATCTATCACACAAATCTTTTTATGAGTAATTTGCGAAGCAGCCATCAGACCACTCGCTCCAGCACCAATAATAGCTATGTCATATACCATTATTTGTATGCTCTTATAACAAATCCTCTTATCCCTTTTGATTGAATTGTATAACCTACTGTATCTATATTTTTAGTTTCTCCTAAATATTCCCCAACCAACCATTTCGCTTCTGTTACTCTTTGTTTTGCCAATCCTAACTGTGCATATTTTGCAAGCTCTTTAATTCGTGGTTCGCCATATACATCTCTAAGTGTATTCATAAGATTAAAATCATTTTCATCCACAGCCCCAATCACTTCAAACAATCTACTATTTTTATATTGATCTAAAAACTTATATAATTCTTTTTTACATTGATTAGATATCTCAATACTTCCACCAAGCATATTATTACAAGTATATGTATCAAAAGTTATTTTTTCTTTTTTCTTTGATATTTTAGTAAAATCCTTATTTATCTTTTTTGTATTCTCTTTATCTTGTTTTTCAACCTCTACAATTTTCTCTACAATCTTTTCAACTTCCACAACTGTTGGTGTGTTGTGTTCTTTGTTAATAGTTTGTAGTTTTGTAATTTCTTTCTTTAATCTATTGATTACCTCTGTATGTTTTTCAACATCTATTGTAGAATGGTTTTTATTTTCATTGAGTATCTTATTACTATTTTGTAGCTTTTCTATATCTTTTTTTAATTTATTTATAGTAGCTATATTTTTTTGCCTATCTATTGTAGAACGGTTTTTATTCTCATTGAGTATCTTATTACTATTTTGTAGCTTTTCTATATCTTTTTTCAATTTATTTATAGTAGCTATATTTTTTTGCCTATCTATTATAGAACGATTTTTATTTTCATTGAGTATTTTATTACTATTTTGTAGATTTTCTATATCTTTTTTCAATTTATTTATTAAAGCTGTTTGCGATTGAGAATTAATAGAAGTATTTTTAGTATCACTTTTTGTTGTAGTATTTTCAAGATTTCGTATTTTTTTATTTAATGCATTGATAGCATCTGTATGCTCATAAAAATCTACATATCTACTTTTTTCATACGAATTTAACATATCAAATGTGACATCATTTTTCAAAACATATTTTTTTTCCAAAACACCATTTTTCAATAAATTATATGATGCATATACATATCCTATATAAGATCCCAGAATGATTACGACCGTTCCTAATATATAAAGCAAAAGATTACTATTTTCTGTTTCGTTCTGTACTTGCGATTGGTTTTCCATTTTATTTCCCTTTTTTTGTTAAATAGTTGAGTGTTGTGATGATCAAATCATCATCATCTCGACTTGGTGATTTGAGTGTTGTTTTTTGTTCATTATTATATACTATTGTTATATTCATATTATAATTACTAATCGTTTTTATTTTTTTATGGAGTGCATTTATTTTGATAAGTATTAGCTCTATAAATTGTTTTGCAGGCAGATCAAGCTTCCCAAATCTATCCTCCATCTCATCTTGTATCTCATATACCTCTTTGATAGCGGTACACATACTCAGTCTTCTATAAATTTCGAGTCGAACTCTATCTTCACTAATATAATCACTCGATATAAAAGCTGTGATACTTAGTTTTATATCTACATTTTGCTCCTCTTCTTGCACTTCACCACTTAAAATTGCAATTGCTTCTTCTAACATTTTGAGATACAATCCATATCCAATTTGTTTGATATGTCCACTTTGTGCCTCACCTATGATATTTCCACCACCTCGTATCTCCAAATCTTGATGAGCCAAAGCCGTACCACTTCCCAAATAAGAGTTAGATTCCAATGCCAAAAGTCTTCGTATCGCATCTTTTGTGATCATCTTTTTATCTTCTACTACAAAATAACAAAACCCCTCTTTACTTCCACGCCCAACACGCCCCCGTAATTGGTGCAAGTCCGCTATACCAAATCTATCCGCCCCATCTATTATCATACTATTTGCATTTGGAAGATGTAGACCTGATTCTACAATGGAAGTGGCGAGTAATATATCTATATCACCATTTTCAAACATCTCCAGAGTATCTTCACTTTGTTTGATGGTGATTTTTGAATGCATCACCGCTATTTTGAGATTTGGCATAATCTCAAGTAGATCTTTTTTCTTTGTTTCAATAGTCGCAATATTATTATAAATATAAAAAAGCTGTCCACCACGCCTTTTTTCTCGTAAGATAATCTCTTTTATCATCTTCTCATCATACTCTTTTACAAAACTTCTCACCCCTAGTCTTTCACTAGGAGGGGTAAGGAGTGAACTCATTCCCTTTATTTTTGACATTGCAAGATTGAGTGTTCGTGGTATTGGTGTCGCACTCATAGAAAAAATATGAACATCACTTCGTATATCTTTGAGTTTCTCTTTTTGTTTTACCCCAAATTTATGCTCCTCATCTACCACTACAAGTCCCAGATTTTTACACTTTACATTTAGCAAAGCGTGCGTCCCAATTACAAGATCAATCGTTCCCTCTTCGAGTGACTTTTTCAGAGCATTTCTCTCTTTTGTAGAACTTCTTCCATCAAGTTTACCCACTTTAAATCCAAAAGGTTCCAGTCTTTTTTTAATCCCCTCAAAATGTTGCGAAGATAAAAGTGTCGTAGGACAGATAAATAAAGTTTGAAATCCATTGAGTAAAACAGCCAACATTCCATTCATAGCGACCTCAGTTTTCCCAAAACCAACATCACCACTCAATAATCTATCCATCACAAGTCCCGAGTTCATATCACCCAAAAACTCTTTGATGCTTCTATTTTGATCTTTGGTATACTCAAAGCCAGCATTGCCTTGAAGTAGTGCTATCTCCTCTTTTGTAGTATCGATATAGATACCTTTAGTGAGTTCTCTTTTGGCTGCAATTGCAATTATATCACTAGCAATTGCAAAGAGTCGCTCTTTTACTTTCCCTTTGAGTTTCGCAAAACTCCCTTTACCAAGTTTATCTACTGTAGCAATACTCCCACTATCAGCTAAATATCTATCAATAATACCAATATTTTCTACAGGGATAAGAAGTCTATCATCCCCAGCATACTGAACGATTACAAAATCTCTTTTTGCCCCCATCACAGTGACAGGTTCTATCCCTTTAAACTGTCCGATACCATGAATTTCATGCACCACAAAATCATTAGTTTTAAGCTCATCGAGTACAATTTTTGGTCGTTTTTTTCGTTTCTTTTTTACTTGCTTATTTAAAGAGATAATCACCTCTTCATCACTGATAAGATTCAGTACCTCATGTTGAATCTTAAAAGTAATATTTTTATCATTAAGATCAAGGTCATAGCCTCGAGCTTTCCCCTCTGTAGCAGAGATGATAGTCACTTTTTTTTCTTTATGAAATTGTAAAAATTCAACAACATTCACCACATCTATTTGCTTATAAGTAGCATCATCCAAAATTGGAGTCGTAGATAAAAGCTCCTCTTTTGCTATCCTTTTTTCTTCAAAAATATATGCCTCATCTATCTCATCCAAAGCCTCTTTTGTGATACAACTTTGTAATTTTCGAGTATAATATTCGGCATCATCATCCAAAAACCAAAACCCTAAAGAGTGAATATCTTTTTCAAATACATCGATATTTGACTGTGCTATTTTCTCATTGATAGTGGCAAGTTTTTGCTCATCAAATGCTAAAAAAGAAGCAGATATAGAAAACTCTTCCAGCTCCTCTTTAAATGATTTTTGATTTTCTACATCAAATCTTCGTATCCCATCTACTTCATCATCAAATAAACTGACTCTATATCCATACTCATCATTGGGAGGAAAAATATCTATAATATCTCCACGCACAGAAACCTCACCTTGTTCGGTCACAATATCAACAAAATAGTATCCCCAATTATAGAGCTTTTCTTTGAACTCTTTTATATTAATAGTCGACGCAAACTCTATGGTAAGATTGTCAAAACACTCTTTTTTAGGAAGTGCATAGGTTATAGTACGAAGTGGGGAGATCAAAATCTTATTTTGTTTTCTATATTGATGAAAAGCCTCTAAAGTAGAGGTGATCTCTTTTATCTCATCGGTAAAAGAGAGTAAATCATCTCCAAAATTAGCACGCAAATCACTCAACACAAAAGGACTCAGTCCCAAATAACTCGCTACATCTCGTGCAATCATAGCTTGTTTTTCATCTGCAACTATTAAAAGTTTTGTATCTTTGTTTTGTTTTATGTAGTTAAATATTTTGTTCATTTATTTGATAGTCTTCCTTGATTTCTTTATATTTTTTTGCGATAATTTTTATAAAATTTTCTTTCGGAACTACTCTCCCTTGTTTATAGGAGAGGAAAATATTTTACCGCTTCTTCAACTCTTGTATCTCTTCTTGCAGTTGAGTTACTTTTTCTAAAAGAAGATCTATCTTATCTTCCTCACGATTGAGCTGTTCATCTGTTTGTTCACTATTTATTTTTTGCATCTCATCTATGATAACAGCGACAAAAAGGTTAAAAAATACAAAAGCAGCGATGATAACAAAACTTACAAAATAAAGCCAAGCCCAGCTATATAACTCCATCGCTTCATACATCACATCTGTCCAATCTTCAAATGTTAAGACTCTAAAAAGTGTAAGCATCGCTGTCAAGAAATCTTTCCATAGTCCTGATTTGAGTTCTTCAAAAAAGAAGTTTCCAACAATAGCATAGATATAAAATATAATAAACATCAATATCACAATATCCACAATAGCAGGAATTGCACCGATTAACATATCTATTATTTTCTTAAGTTCTGGTCGTGAATTTAAAAGTCGTAATACTCTAAATATTCTCATCAATCTTGCAATTGCTGCAAATGAAGAATTTTCTAAAGGGAGAAGAGTAATAATTACAATAATAAAATCAAAAACATTCCAGCCACTTTTAAAAAAATCTTTTATATTTTTTTCTGAATACAATTTTATTAGGATCTCTACTAAAAAATAGACAGTAACAAACATATCAATAGAATAAAACAGTGTTCCATAAGGATCTGCTATCTCATGTATAGTCTTAAATCCCAATGCAATTGCATAAAATAAAATAATTCCTGTAGTAAGATTTGAAAACCAACTTGATTTTCGTATCTTAATAATTTTTTCTTTAGATAGCATTTAAAAATTTCCTTTTTATTTTTCTTGTAAAAATAGTGTTATTACAAAAGAAGCACCGATATAATTTTTTTGTTTGTAGGTTGTTTGTTTATTCGATACCGTAATTGTACCAGACATATTTTGTTCTATTATATTATAAGCCATATGCAGACCTAATCCTGTACCATATGTTTTTTGTTTTGTAGTAAAATAGGGTTGAAAAATATTTCCGATAATCTCTTCAGATATTCCATTTCCTGTATCTGTAAGTGTGATCTCTATTCTATTTTCATAATTCTTTGTTGTAATAAAAATGTATCTTTTTTCTTCTTCAATTTTTTTCAAAACATCTTTTGCATTATAAATAATATTTACCAAAGCTTGTAACAATCCAAATGATAAATTGTGAATCATAATATCTGCATCTAAATATTGAATTATTTTTATCTTATTTTTTTCAATAATTGTTTTATTGATAATCAAAGCTTTTTCAATAATTTCACTCACTATAAAATCTATTTTTAAAGAATCCGCTTTTAAAAATACCCTAAAATCATCAATAGTACGAGAAAGATAAAGTGCAGAATTATTAATATGAGTGAGTTTTTCCATATCTTCTTTTGTAGCGAGTAGATTTTTTTCAACTGTATCTTTAATTCCTATAGCTGTATCAGATATTTGAGTGAGTGGCTGTCTCCATTGATGGCATAAATTCCCAAGCATTTCACCTAAGGCGAGCATTTTTGATTGTTTTTGTATCAATTTTGTTTGTTTTTCAAATCGATCTCTTTCTTCATCTAAAAGCGCTTGAATGGTATTGATCTTTCCTTTGTAGTCTCTTTCTCTCTCTTTAATATTTTTTCTATATTTTCCAATGGTCTTGTTGGCAATTCTATTAATAACATAAATCACTAAAAGTAATGAAATTGTAAATAAAAATAATAAAGAGATATGAACATAAATATTATCTCGGATAAGTGTATCAAGATGTTTCTCCCATGTACTTATCTCAGCATTAATAATATCATCATTAAATTGTGTTGAAATAACCCAGTTCCATTCTTTATTTAAAACAAAATATTTTATGGTAGAGATTCCATTTTGATTTTTAGTATCTTTATGAAAATCATTTCGAAAATATTCACCCTCTTTTTGTAATATTTCATAGTATGGCATCTCTTTTGATAAATTTTGAATATTGATAACATAATGGTTATTTTGGTTGATTTGAGATATGAGGTTTTTTACAAATTGTTGATTCTTTTGAATATTACCTTGATCTTTGTTTTGAATCAAAATATTAACATTATTTAATTTAAACTTAATGTCTTCTTTTTTATCAGCCAAAAACTTCTTTTTAATCTCTTTTTGTAAATTTTCAAACTGATCTATTTTAGAATTAACACTCAACATAATAACCATAAAAGCAACAAATACAAGAATTACAAAAGTACCAATCAAATTAAAATTACCTATATTATTTTCACTTTGTTTCAACATATTTTCCCACTTAATTGCATTTTGTATAGTATATCCAAAATTGATTTAAATTTTTTGTTTGGTTTATATCCCATTTTGACTAAATCTTTTCCCATAAACAAAGGTTTTGGCATACTATTTTTGATCTGATTTTTTAAAAATAGTTGCTCTATAAAAGGGTCACTTTTTTTGATTTTATCCTTAAAACAGAAAGGTACACGAAAACTTTTGAAACTTTGTATATTTTTTAAAAGTTTTTTATCATCAATGAGTTCAGAACACAATTTTTCAAGCAATAAAAAAATAAAAAAAAGTTTTGTTTTATCATCAGTATTTTTACAAACGATGAGATCAATTCTGTTCATCATAAGAGGTGAAAATTCTTGAATTCTAAATGTATTTAACAATGCCAATCCTATAGAAGGTTTTTGGGATTTTAAAAAAAGTTTTTTATATTCTTCCAAAATTCGTTCTTTTGAAAGCATTCTAAATTCCTCTTGTTGTATTATATTCATACATAATTGAAAAGTTTTAATATCGAGTCGAAAATTGAATCTTGCCGAAAATTGAATTGCACGATATACTCTCAAAGGATCTTCAATAAATGTATCATCATCAATATGTTTTAAAAGATTTTTACCAATATCTTTTATACCATCAAAAGGATCCAAATAGACTTTTTTATGATAATCATATCCTATTGCATTGATTGTAAAGTCTCTTCTTTTAGCAGCTTCTGTAAACTTCAAAGAACCATTTATTTGAACATCAAAACCTTTATGTCCTTGTGCCATTTTATTTTCAAGTCTAGGAAAAGAAAAATCATACTCCATTGTAGCCGTAGTAAGTTTGAGTATTCCAAAATTTTTTCCTACAAGATTAACACTACCAAAATTTTTTAGTATTTTTTCTAATTCTTCAAGAGTATCAAGACCATATACCTCTATATCATAATCTTTTACAACAATATCCAAAAAACTATCTCGCACACAACCACCTACAAGTATAGGAATAGCCTTATGTTTGATTAAAGTATTTAAAATTTTGATCAGATTCTGATCGGTTATTTTCATCATAATCTAATTATACACAACTATCAATAAAAAACTACATCTGACATCTTTATGACATACTTCTGTTAGTATTAAAAAATTCGTGTCAATCTGGTAAAATAAAAAATACCAGAGGACACAGAGATAAAGAGAAAATTTGGGACTTCCCCGAAATATCACTCCCCTTTCCTAATCTCTCAAAATATGAGCCGCCCCTGTCAAGACACATATCTTTTTTGTTCCATCTGTATTCAATACTGTTTGTATTGTTGTATTTGTCTCATCGTGTATCACTAGATCATTTGTCTCTACATCTGTATACACTTCACAATTTTGAAGTGTAACGATTATTTGGGTGTTTTCAGTTGTACTATTTGTTTCTGTTGTATCAGTTGTATCATTTGAACTACTTCCACCTCCACCACCACCACAACCTATAAAGATTGTGATAAAAAGAGTTATGATTGTTATTTTTAGTATATTTCGCATATTATTCCTTTTTTAAAACTTTAGCTGTTGGGTTAATGGTGATTGAGTTGTTATTTGTAACTCTCCATCTATCTCTTCTATAATTGCAGTTGTTCCAGCTTCAAAGCTTTCTCCTTCTCCCAATGTTGGAAGTAATTGTTGATTTTCTGTTTCAAGCACTACTGTATTTGTACCATCTTTATTGGTAATTACTGTACCTTTATTGCTTGCATTTGAGGCTTGTGTTGCTACTTGTCCCTCTTCTGTTATGGTTGTTGTTGCACCTGCTATCTCTGAAGTAGTTTTAGATATTGTTGCAACACCATCTTTTGTGATTTTAAGAAAATGTGTCGCTTTCCCATCTATTGTACTCGATACAGATATTAATGTTTGAGTTCCATCTTCATTCTCTTCATTTACTTTTGTTTGTACTGTTCCATCTTCTAGTAGAGAAACTATTGTCCCATCATATTGTGATGTTGCTTGTGTTTCTACATCCTCTCCATTAGCATCTTTTGTTTTTACACTATGGATTGTTGACCCTGTAGAAGATATTTGGGCTTGTACTTCAGTACTCTCTGTACTATATTCAATATCTATAGAACCATCTTCATTACTATTAATAGTTACATTTGGTTTCATAGTTACGATAGCTGCTTTTTTAGTAGTAGTTGCATTTTTAGAAACAAATGTAACAGCTGATGTACCATTATTATTTATCTCTACTTTTGTAGAAACTGTTGTATCACCTATTGTTTGTGTTTTTTGTAACTCTTCCCCTTGATCCGTAACTGTTTTTACAACAGTATCTGCATCTGTAAAGCTAATAGTTTGGGTAGTTGTTTCTCCCTCACTATTTTTGAGTTCTACATTATATCCAGTCTCTGTAGCTGTTACACTCTCTAAGGTTATTCCAGTATCTGTAATATTAATAGCTTCTGTATTCTCTTCACCTGTTACAATATTCACAATAACCAAATCCATATCATCACTCGTAGGATCTTCATCAAATATACCATCATCTGTGATAATGATAGAAGTATCTATAGGGGTTTCAGGTTCAGTTGGTTCTGGTTCTACAACTATAGGTGTTTCAGGTTCTGGCTCAGGTTCTTCAACCACTGGTGTTTCAGGTACTTCAGGCTCTATTACTGGTGGAGTTACTACTACAGGAGGAGTAACTCCACCTCCGCCACCTGTGCTTGGAGCTGCTTTTGTAGTCACATCAAAGGCTATTGTTGTATCTCCTATTGTGATATTTGTAGTTGTTTTTGTGGAGTATCCTGCGGAAGAGGTTTGGCGTAATGTAATTGTTTCATTATCATTAATCGTACCTGCTGTTGTGGTGTATGCTCCTGTTCCTATTTTGTACTCTCCATTTGCTACAGAGATAGCTGTACCATTTTCTATCCCAGCTATTGTTACTGTATCTGATTCTAGGGCTGTACTTTGGAGCTGATTTGTAAGTGCTGTGAAAGTAAAAGCATCAGGTGTATTATCTACTGCTGTAAGAGCGATAGTTCTTTGAACTGCTACAGAAGTTGCTACGCTATCTGTCACTACTATATCAAGTACTCTATTTGTAGTACTAGGATCTGAATCATTTGTATTATCATAAGTGATAGTTCGTAGAGCTGTTTGATAATTTGCTATAGTCGTTGTACCAGTGAGAGTTAATACTCCTGTAGTACTATTAAAACTCCCTGTTATCCCATTTTGGGTAACAAAACCCAAAACATCTTCACTACTTACAAAACCACTGCTAATAGTCACAGTAGCACCTGAGATATCTTCTGTACTTGGATTGACCACCTCTAAGAGTGCTGTGATAGCTGTAGCATTATCACTTTCTGTATAGGCTATATTTGTAGATTCTAAGTTTGTTAAAGAGAGTTTAGCATAGCTTGTAAAGTCCCAAGTATCTTTTCCACTTATCCCTAAGTAAGTATTTTCGGCTGTTGCTGTATCTTTTATAGCAGTAGCAGCTATCTCTATATAATACTTTGTATTAAACTCCAAGTTATTTGTAGGATTTATAGTAAGTGTTGCTCCTGATACAGTGATTTGTGTACTTATCTCTATATTAAATACTTCTATCTCACTCTCATCTGAATATTTTTTTAAGACAATATCTCCTGTACCTTTTTGGATATTTTCATCAAAAAGTACTACTATATCTCCATCTATAACTAATGCCGTACTACCATCAGCAGGGGTAAAAGTAGTCACTGTTGGAGCTGTTGTATCTGCTTCGACTGTAAAAGTGATACTTTCACTTGAGCGTTCATTTTCCACTGTATCTTCTACATTTGCGTATGCTACATAATAAGTTTGTGATTCTGTTAAATCATTTGTTGGATTGATAGTTATTATTTTTTTAGTTCCATCTATTGTTGCACTAAAAGCTACATCTGAACCTGAAGAGTTTGTCTCTTTTAGTGTTATGAGTGTTGCTACATTTGCATTGGTTATTTCACTATCATTTGTGTTTCTAATCGCTTCATCAAATGTGATGGTGATATCATTGTTTTTTGGATGATTTACACTATTGGCTGGGTTAAATGTAGTTGTTGGGGCTAAACTATCAACAAGTATAGCGGTCATATCAGCCACACTATTTAAAGTGAGTGTCATATCATTGCCTGTACTATCTTTAATTGTTCCACCATTTAACTCTAATGAATCTACAGATATTCCATCACTATCATTTAGTCCTGATTCTACACTATAAGTAAATACTAAAGCACTTGTACCACTTCCACTTGTATATGTTGCATATTTTGTGGTACTTCCTATACTCAAAGATAGTCTAGGTGTTCCTGTTATTATCACATTTTCATTTATATTTACTGTAAAGCTTAGGTTATCACTTGTTGTATAAGTTTGATTATTTGGTACTGATACTGAGTTCACTATAGAAGAGATATCATCTGTTACTGTTATAGTAAATGCTTTTTCAAAGTTTGCATCGCCATCATTTACATTTACTCTTATTTTATAAGTTCCTGCACTTAATGCTCCAGAGTCATTGGCTTGTAAACTTGTACCACTTATATTAAAGCTTCCATTATTTGTACCATCTGTTCCTGCTACTAAAGTGTAAGTTGCACTATCTCCTGTATCTGCATCTGTTACTCCCAGTGTTCCTACAGTTGCATTTGCACCACCGCTTTGATTTACACTTGTACTGCTTAGTGTTATATCTGTTGGGGCATCGTTTACACTTGTACTTATTACTGTTGTTGTGTTATTTGGTGTTGAGTTTGTAGTTCCATCATTTACAGTAATAGTAAATGTTGTTGTTTCTGTTGAAGCTGGGGCTACTCTATTATCTGTTGGGTTAAATGTGATAGCTCTGAGTGCTGTTTGTGCTGCTGCTACATTTGTGCTTGCTATAGAAGTAGATGAAAGTGTACCTTTAGCGTTATCATCTAAAGCTATAGTTACTGATATATTATCTCCATCTGCATCTGCTAGTGTAATACCACTAAATGGTGTTAAGGTTGCATTGTCGTTTACTGCTTGGGAAGCTGTGGCTCCTATGATGGTGGAGGCTGTGTTGGATGACGCAGCTACAGTATCCTTTATAATAAAACTCTGTAAGTCCATATTATTAATCCCTGATGTAGTATCTAAAGTAATTTTAACTTTAAACCAAGTAATATTATTAAAAATAGTTTCATCAATATCTACTGTTACCTCTTCAGCTGAACTAGATGTATAACGATATGAAGCTCCATTACTTGCAGTAAAATCTAAATAAAAAGTACTTGACCAATTTTTTATATTAAAAGAATCCAAATCAAAGGTAGCAATTTCATCATTGTCAGCAGTGAAAACAACTGAAACATATTGATTGCCATCTCCATCCGTACTATAACTAGCCTCATCAAAATAAAATACACTTGCATCTGAAACACGAACAGCACTATCTTCTAGTGAGACTGTAAATCCATCAACAGTACTTCCCCCTGTGTTATTAGTCCAATAAGTATTTCCTAAATTGTGGTTTGTTCCTGCAAAAGCAGTTATCCCCACCCATAATAGTAAGAAACTTATATTCTTTAATAGTTTTATTTTCTTAAAAACATTCATATGTTACTCCATTTATAATTTTTTACTTTATAAAAGCTATTTCTAATAACTTTTATAAAGTAAAAGAAGCTTTTCAGTCTGCGCAGATTTCTCAATACATCCTTCATTAAAATAGTTAGGGAGATATACTCCCTGGCTATTTTAACTTCGTTGAGGGTATTCGCCATTAACACAAACTATATAAGGTATCGCCGTACTTGGTTGAAGAAAATGTACCAACTTACTCTCTCCTGCCGTTCCCAGTGCAATTGTAGATAACGATTCTGAGTTTGACTGAGCACTTACTGAGTTTAGGTCTATTTTAACTGCATCAGGTGCCATCGTTACATTTTCTGAACTTGAATAAGTATTTTGAAGAGGATACTCATTTTTACCAGCAAGTGCATGTCCCACAGCCCAATACGCATCAGTAGGGACATCTGTAGTACCCGCTTTATCCGATGCTTTTACAGTAACAACAGCATCAACATTTGATATAACTGTCTGAGTCTGAGTCTGAGTATTTACAGTAGCCACATGAGTATGCCTTGGCATTTGAGATTCTGATAAACCAAAGTACTCACCTCCAAACATATTGCCGATATCCCTAGGTGTTAGCCCAGGTCCAGATCCAGTACCTACAGCTGCACGCCCTCTTAAATCTGGAACACAAAAATTTGTTCTGCCATCTCCTCCATAATTTGTTCCAAGAATTGAATATAGTGATTGATTATCAGCTATACCTAATACTTTACCTTGACAGTAAATCCAGTTTCGTGGGCTAAATGTTCCTCCAAATAATTGAATACTACCTATTGTTCCATCCATAAAAATCCTTTATAATTTTATCATTGTGAGTTTTTCACTCACATCCAATTTAAAACGATTTGCAAAACGCACACCGCTAAAAAAACCATCTGGCACAGAAATTATATCAAGTCGTAATGTACCATCAATTGTAGATACAATCAGACCCTCAGGAGAACCGATATGGATAATTGTTCCAGCTTCGATTCCTAGGTTATTCATATCCATAATTGTACTTTCCAATATACTTAGCATTGAGTTTTTCCACATAACTTTTGCACCACCAAAAATAGGATTACACGCCCGTATTAAGTTATATATTTCCAAAGAAGTCATATTTCTCCAATCAATTAAAATATCACTTTGTTCTACTTCTTTGGAGTAACTTATATCTCCTATTTGTGCTGATGCATTTAATTTATTATCAAAAGATTCTAAAAACTCCTCAAGCAAGCTTACAGTTAGTTGAGAAACAACTCCATTTAATGTGCCAAATGTATCTTGTGAGTCTATAAGAAAGCTTTTAGATACTACGATATCTCCCTCATCAAATTTTTGAGTAAGTTTATGCATAACGAGGGCAGAATCTTCTTTGCCATCTCTAATCTGCCAAAACATTGGATTTATACCTCTATAACTAGGTAAAGCAGAAGCATGGATATTATAAATATTTTCTTTAAAATGATCTATTATATTTTGAGATATTTTAAAAGGAAATCCAAATATTACAGCTAAATTTGTATCAATTTTATTTAAAGTGTCTAGAGTTACTAAGTCATTTTCACTATAGATAAAATAAGGTATTTTATAATGTTCTAGTGATTGTAGTAAATTATGTGTATCAGCATCTTTTTTATCAGCAACACACACACAAGCTAATAGTTTATTGTGTATTAAGTAATCTATCAATGAAAATCCATTTAAAGATCTAAGAAATAGTGTTATTTTTTTATCCATTATTTTCATCCTCTACTACTAAAAAACCTGGAAGCCCCACTAACTTATAGTAAAATTTAATTTTATCTCCACTTTTTACATAAAGGTCTGTATCTCTTTTATCATTTTTAGGAATAAAATTTATACATATATCTAGATTTGGTAAGGGATGTGTAATACCTGAGTCGTACTCATTAATATACTCCTCTTTGTAAATATGAATGTCAGTGGAAAAAATCATGATATATTTATTATGCTTTTCTTCAAAACTAGGAATAAAGTAACTAGCACAGTCAATAAGTTTTGTATTTTCGCCTAGGTCTATTATCTCCATTCTTTTTAAAGAATCTAAGTTTATATTTAAAATGTCTCCTAGTATTATTCTTTTATCTGTAAACTCTTTACTCATTGTAAATGATGAGACTAAATTCCTATGTTTAAATTGCGAGTTATACTCTTCTTCTGCTATCGCTAAAGATGCTGTTATTCTTATATTTTGAGGTAAGAGTATCCCGTCTTGATGCAGTAAGCTTGAAAAATGTTTGGAAATAGACAAATGTCCTTCTTTTGAAAATCCATGTTGCATAGCTTCAAGTATTACTAAGTGGATATCTTCTTTACTTTTATAATCAACTGCATCTATACATAAAATATCTTTTACAAAGTCATCTAATTCTAATATATTTAAAAGACTTACCAAAGATATAATTGCACCTTCTTGAATATCAATAAATGTAACTTTAAAATCTTTTGAAGTATAGATATTATTCGAATTATAATATACCAACAAAGGAACTAAAAGAGGTGCTAAAGGTCCACAAGCAGGATATACTATATGTAATGTCTCATCTTCAAAATTCTTTTTTAAATCTTTTATTGCTAGATCAATAGCACGAATAAATCCACTCACTCTAAAAACATCATTTATAGTTGTTATTGCATTTGTTGGACTCATAGCGAAGCCTGTTTTATTTAAAAACTGCCTATCTCGTAACTCAATTGGTACTTGTGCAAAATCAAAAATTCCTTTTAAATTATCATAAAGGGTGGTAAGATAATTTTTGGTTTCAGTATAATTTTCAAGTGATTTTTTTGATGATAAAATATTTTTCACTACATCATTGGCTTTTATTGTGAGTTCTTTTTTGTTTATTACTAACTCATTTGATGGGTTTAAAAGTTCTCTTATTTTATTATCTGCTAATACTATATTCATCTATTTTCCTTCTTTTTCTTAAATAAGCATCTTCTAAAATTATATAACCGTTTTCTTCCCAAAATTTCATCTCTACATCACTAAAAATAGGATCATCTATAGTTACTTCCAAAGGATAATTTTGTTGTCCATTTTGTATAAAGTCAATAACTGCATCATTTATCTTTTTTATAAGTTCAGGGGAGATAAATCGATCGTGCTAAGAAAATATCCACTCTTCAAACTCATTGAAATTTGGTTGTATTGTATATAAATACGAAGTTACTTTCCCAATAGGTATATTTAATCCATCTAAGACAAAATAATCAAGCTGATTAAGGAGATGTTCTTCTATATCTTATAACCTTTACCACTTAAAATAAACTCAACATCACCATTTGAGATTATAGGGATATGCAGTCAAGCATAACCCTCTTCGAATTTTGTTTTTTGTAACAATGGTGTATCTATATAATCTTGATTTTTATATAAAAAACTTTATGTATTATTATACATTGAATTTCTGTCAACTTTTGGCAAAATCAAGTATATTAAAAGAATATAATGACATAAATATAAGTTTAAATATTTTTAATTTCTCGCCACTCTTGCTTCATTAATGCTTTGAACTCTAAAAATCCCATATCTGATGTTGGATCAAATTGCTCAATATTTCTTGTAGATTCATCAATATAATCAAAATATTCATAATGAAGATTATTTTTTTTACCATATTGGTAACATTGAATAGTGATACATGTTGGACCACTTACATTACAATTATATAATTGGTGAGTTTGATTTAATTCAGGAGAAAGCCATGTAACTGCACCTGTTTTAAATAACTTTTGAGCAAATGGTTCTTCATGATATTTTGAAAGCATTGAGTATAAGTTTACAGTGATCTCTCCATGTAATACACGAATAATCGCATCTGCATTTGCATGATTATGTATAGGTGAATGATGATTTGGTGGCCATATCTCCATAACATATGGTATACCTGGAGAATTACCTTGATTTACCCCTAGAGTAATTCTTAAGTATGTTGATTCTATATCCTCTTTACCAAATTCAGAAGATTTTTCTTGTAGTTTTTTATAACACCATCCATCTTTGTTATTGATGCTAGACTCAATTGCATCAGTAAATTGAGGGAAATCAGGGGTATTTAGTACGAATGATTCTCCACTAACCGTATCATAAAGTGTTTGGCACTCACTAGTAAGTCCTGCAGGAGATGTTGCCCAAGAGTTTGCCGCTATCTCCATTGTCATATCATTTGTTGGTAATACAACTACAGGAGGTTCTATAGTTACGGGATCTCTCCATAGATCAATATCTTTTACTAAATTAGAAATTGTGATATTCTTAAGATTTTTTGTCCAATTATATTCAGTAGATGATAAATAATTATATTCAGCTAAAACTGTCAATAATCGTAATTCACCTTTTCCATATCGTAAATAACCATTATGAGAATCTAAGCTAAACCAATAATTACATTCTGAATCTTTATCAAGACCTACATTATCAATTTTTTTAAGTAACTCTTTTTTTTCTAAAATAACTTCATAAAAAGAAACAGATTCTTTATCTATAAATAATTCAAATCCTTTTTTATTGTCGTCTGTAGATAATATAATAGAAAATGGTTCTGTATTATTGTTTACAACGGTAGAAACACTCCCTTGCCCTTTAACACTCAAAGTTTTATCTTCACTGTTGTTTTTTAAATGCACATTTTTATAAGAATACTTTGTTGGTATATTATGAAGTTCATTTTTATTTAATTTCATGTTTATATTCCTTTCTAAAAATCAAATAAATCAGGTTCATCAAGTTTAGCTTTAAATTTTTCTATATGTTCAGCTGAAATTGCATTTTTAATTTCTTTATTTAAATTATATTTTACTTGTTTAACATCTACATTAAATCCACTGTTATTGTTTTCTACCATCAAAACACGATTACAAGAAAACCATGCTTCTACATCAATACGAAATAATGTGATATAAGGATCATCTTTTATAGGAAACCTTATTATACTAATCTCCAAAACTTTCTCTTTCTGACTATCTTTGGCATAAAATAGTTTTCCAAAATTACTAATTCTTGCACCTGTTTCTTGTGCTATTGATGCTAATTTTGTAACAATTCCCTTGTCAACTAAAGTCGAATTTTCATAAATTTTTGTATCTACTTCATCACAAACAGATTTAAAAAAAATTTCTAGTTCCTTGATAGCATTTTCAGTAGGTTTTCCATCAGTTTTAAAAAAATCAGTATTACTTTTTTTCCAGATATCGGTTTTACTTTTATAACTATCATTTACTTGAACTAAAGCATCTGCATTATTTAATGAGACAATACAATCATCCCATGTATAAGCCTTATTACTTTTAATCTCTTTTATTGCAAAAAAAGAGATTGTTGATAGTTCATCATCTAAACTTTTTACCCAATCTGATTGAGATTTACTTTCACCAAATTCTACAGCAAGTTTTGTTTCTATATAAACATCCGTGTATCCTTCAAACTTTGGTTGTTCTTCCGAGTTGCTATCAAGTTCGCCCATAATTGCAGATGCTGTATCTTTTACAGTTTTAATAGTTTTTTCTATATTCATGTTATGTTCCTTTTTTTTAACGATAATCAAATTGTATAGAAAAATTTTGGCAAACTTTGGCAAACTTTATTCTAGTCTACTATAACATTCATATTTTGATTCTCTATTTTAAAGATTTCAATAAATTATAACTTATTTTAAACTTTGCCTAAAGTTGACAATCTTTTTATATACAATTTTATATTGTAAATTTAGATTTGCAGAGGTAGCAACCAGATAAGTGTTCTTTGATTTAGAACAACAAATAAATACAAATAAGGAACGAATATGATAGCAGGTGGATGGAGTAAATTTAGAGCTTTAACAGCAGAGGATAAAGATGTTTTTGAGAGAGCAATGAAAGGATTAGTGGGTGTTTCTTATGAACCATTACTAGTTTCGACTCAAGTTGTAGCAGGTGAAAATTTTAAATACTTATGTAATGCTACATTAGTAATACAAGAACCAACAACTTCACATAAAATGGTACAAATTTTTAGATCTTTAGAAAATGAAGTTTCTATTACATCAATAACTAATGCTGAATAAAGCTTGACCTTAAAATCAATGAACTTTAAGTTCATTGATTTTATACACTTATTGATTAAGTATACTCTATTTATTTTGAAGTTAAAAAATTAAAAGGTTTACTCTTTACAAATTTTGATGAAACTTCACCTGCATAGATAGGATAATTTGACAAATCAAGCTTTTTGATCTCCCCATTTTGACTTAAATCTAATTTTCTTAAATCAACCCAAAATACAAAAGGTGATACAGCACCATCAAAATAATATTTTAAAGCTTTTTGATCTGAAACAGTTCTCCAAATTGTTGAAGAAGCAGGAATAATATCAAGTGGTTTTTTTTCATCAAGAACTTCTGGAAGATTCGCCAATGGTATACTAACACCTAAAGGAACACTAGCATCTCTTATGATACTAAATGCTTTTGCTATTGCCATCTTTTCATCTTCTTTATACATTTCACCTTGCTTTCCTTTTACTGGATTATCAGTATAAAAACTAGCTTTTACAAAACGATCTGCAGGTCTATGAGTACCAGGAAGCATCGCATTTCCACCTATATCTTTCCAGTATTCATTGATAGCGAGCTGTTTATCAAATGTAGGAGAGTTGGTTACTACTTTATATTTTGGAGAATGATGCATAACCATTTCACCTTTAATAAACTCAATAACAACAGAATCACCACCAGCATCAGATATAGCCAAATGCATAGATGTAGGTAAATTTATAGTAATACTTATAGGTAAAGTTCTTCCTGTAAATGGGATAGGAGTACCTTTTGGCAATTTAATTTTGTTATCTGGCAAAGTAGCTGAAGAAATTTGGAACATTAATTTATTTAAACCCTCTATTGCTTCATTTACATTTTTATAATTATCTAGTACATACTGAGCAAATGCACCAATAGAGATAGTTGAATTATCTGTATCTCCATACTTAGCCGCACTTTCCCAAAGTAAATTTGCTACAAGACCTTTTTCATTTATTCCATCTGCAGTGACAGCATTATAACCTACTGCAACAACACTTCCATATTTTGATGTCCACTTAATAGGATTTTCACCTGAATCACCCTCTTTGGATATACCTCTTGGAAATATCCATAGAGCAGTCGGAATATCTCGTTTCCAATCCATACTTCGAGAAGTAATAACTCTATCACCCTCGACACACATAACTCTTGTACAAGCTTGAGCATTTATTGATAAAATACTTATAGCACTAACACTTGATAAAACAACTTTCTTTAACAATGACTTCATAGATATTCCTAATTAAATTTTATTGTTTATTATAGAGTGTACTTTTGGCAACTTCTGGCAAAAATATTGACATTTATTAAATTCTTATTTATATCTTAAAAATCTGATTCAATTTTATATCCAAATTTAAAACATGATTTTATAAACTCTTTTTTTGTTTTTTTTCTAATTCTTTTTACAATAGTAAATATAGCATCTTGTGAATATGCCTCAAAATTGTAAATAAAATTATGAATCTCCTCATAAGAAACATTTTGATTTAATTTGTTTATAATACAATCAAGAAAAGAGACTTCATAAGATGTAAGAGATATGAGTTCATTATGAAAAGATAAAGATTTGTTATGTGGATTCCATTCATATCCATTGTTTAAATAAATTTGTTTATTTTCATTTAATTTATGAATGGCATCTAAAATAGCACTTTTTAATTCTTCCATTTTAACAGGTTTGATAAGATAACTTATTAAATTTAAAGGTATCACTTTTAAAAAATCATGCGTATGAGTATGTGCGGATAAGATAATAATTTGACTCTCAGTATCTGATTTTCTGATTTTTTCAATAAATTCTATCCCTGTTAATTTAGGCATATTTATATCGGTGATAATAATATTGGGATTATACTTTTTATGTATTAATAACGCTTCTCGACCATCTGAAGCTTTATATACTGTATCACAAAATATAGATACATACTTAACGAGTCTTTCTAATAGTGCCAATTCATCTTCTACGAGTAATATTGATATTTGTTTCATTTTAGTATCCTAGCATAATATTTTAATAATTTTTATATACTAATAGTAAATTTAGCACCTATTTGTGTATTTTGTACATTTAAAGTACCATCCATACTATTTTCGATAATAATTTTTGAGATATAAAGCCCTAGTCCCGTTCCTTGACTTTGGTGCTTTGTAGTAAAATAAGGATCAAATATCTTGGAAAGTAATTCATTTTTGATACCTCCTGCATTATCTTCTATCTCTAAAATGATCTTATTTTGATATTCTCTTGAAGTAATTTTTATCATTTTTTTATTTTTATTTTCCAAAGCATCCATAGCATTTGAGATAATAGATATCAATACCTGTACAAACTCCTCTTTAAATCCAAATATTTTATACTCTTTATTGACTATGATTTGTATTTTTATCTCATTTTTAACAAGAGTATTTCCTATAATAAGTAAAGATTTATCAACTACTTCAGATATAAAAAATGCTTCTTTCATTTTATTTGGTCTAAAATATGTCGAAAAATCTTTGATTGTTTGTGACATATGTGTCACATTGGCATCTATATGTGATAATTCTTCCTCAAAATCGTTATTAGACAACCTATTTATCAATTTCCTTTCTCGTAAAATACCTGTGGAAACTCCTATTATAGCTAAAGGTTGTCGCCATTGATGTGCAATATTTGCTATCATCTCACCCATATCTGCCATCTTCGATTTTTGTAATAATAAGAGTTGTGATTTCGCTTGCTCTTTTTCTGCTTTAATTTTAGATACTCTCTCATTTTCTTTTTCATCTTCTATTATTTTGAACTTATAAGAAACAAGATAAGAAAGCATCAATGCCTCAACAATAATACCAATACCAATACCATGAGATGAAAGATAGGAAAACTCAATCAAACCCATATAGAAAAGTAAAGAATAGATACTAAAAATAAGATAAAATGTATGTGCATATAAAAAAAATGTGATAATTTTATTGCCTTTTCTATAGATGCTAATACTTACATACATAAAAATGACAAGAGAATAATTTAAAGTTAATGAGATAAGAGCTAAAGCATTGTTAAAATCAAAAAACCCATATACAAAATTTAGAAATAATATAATAATTATGCTATTTAAGAATTTATGTTCAATACTATATTTACCTTTCGTATCAAATATAGATTGGACAAAAAAGGCTAGAAATATTGGTATAAATATCAACGCAAAATTAAAGTAATAAGAGAAATTTCCATATATATGGAAATAATGAGAAAGTCCACCATAAATATAAAATATCCATACCGTAGCAGATAATAGGTAAAGAGAATAATATAAATATTCTTTATACCGTGATGAGATAAATATAAATAAATTATACAAACTCAATGCAAATAATAATCCTACAAATAAAACTGCATCAATTTTTTCAATCACAAGATAATGTCTCGATTCTTTTTCACTCAAAATTGAAAAGTTATAAAAATGATAAGCAAGTGTTTCTTGATTGATATAAATAGTTTTAGATTCATGCATTTTCAGATCTATTTTAAAAATTGAATCAGACCCATCCATCATATCCTTAGATTCATTATAGTACAAAAAAAGTTCTTTTTTTTGTACTAGTGTATCAGTAGCATCTAGCTCAAAATACCTAATCTTTGTACTTAAATATGCGGTATCTTGATGAAGAAATAGTATCTGATTTTTATCTGTAGCATTAAAAAGTTGTATTTTGATCCATGTGTTAACAATATCGACACCTAAGGAATCTTTATTGAATCCTTCTATAAATTTTTGTTTTTGAACCTGTGAAAAATTAAACTTTTTTTTATTATCAATAAAATAACTTAATTTAAAATGAGTAATTGAAAAAGTATCAGAATTAATCGAAACAATAGGTTCTGCCCAAACAATATTAACTAGCAATACCAATATTATCAAACGCATAAACAAATTCCTTGTACTTTTATTAAAACAACTTTTCTAATCTATTAAATAATCCTACCCATGTTTTATCTTCTAATGATTCTATCACTTTGTCTATATCATAATATTTATCTGCCAAAATTTCATCACTTACTTTGTCTATAGTCAAAACAAGCTCTTTTTCAAAAGCTTCGATATCTTCTTCAAAAGGGCTATCTACACTTTTTAATCTTGGCATTTTAATATATCGTATCGCATCCAATTTTTTTAACTCTTCCCCTAAAAAATCATCCAGTCCAGGTAGATTGGTACAGATAACTTTTGCACCAGATGCAATCGCTTCTATCACTACTAATGGTAAACCCTCAAAAAATGATGGAAGTATAAAAATATCACAACTTTTCAAAAATACTGCAAGTTCGTTTTGTGGAATAGCCCCTAAGTAGTGTATCTCAGTTTTTTTTGTTTTGATACTGTTTATAATATCTTCACTCTCTTGGACATTTCCATGCCCTATTAGATTTAACTCAATATTTGAAGAGTTTTTAGTACATTCAACTGCATTTAAAAGATTTGGAACACCTTTATAATTACATATCTTTCCTACATATGCTATTTTTATTTTCTTATTTTTTTCTTTTTTAAGAGGAAAAAATGTTTGTGGGTTATAGCCACTTCCACTTGTGATTACTTTGTTTTTATCTATATCATAGAGTGATTGTATCTCTTGCGTTTGTGCTGAGTTTAATCCTAAAAGATACTCACATCGTGGCACACCTTTTTTGACAATATCTACTAAATCTATAGCGCGTTCTAATTGTCTAAGATCTGTTCCATGACAGAGTGTGAGTATTTTTAAATTAGGATATAAATCCTTGATATAAGTACATAAAAGCCAAATATGATTACAAATCACTACATCAGGTTGAAACTCTTCAACAGCTTGTCTAATAACTTTTTTGAACTCTTTTTCATATTTTTTAAGCATCGATAGGTTAAGGTCACTATATTTTGTACTCTTATAAGGCATAATATCACTCATCCCTACAACAGGAAAAGGTAAAGTATTTGTTTCAAATAGTACAGGATAGAAATTCTTTAAGTCCAAATTATTGATTTCAGGGTTTTGTTCAGAAAAAGGAACGCCAGCGATCACTGCTTGTTGATACTCTTTTTCAAAACCTATTTTAAAAAGTTGTTGTAAAAATACACCACTTCCTGTTTTGCCAGGTCTTTGTGCCAACGCATGTAAGATTCTCATCATAAGCCTTTGTATGTTAAATAAAATCACTTACTCAGAAATGAGAAAAGTGACTTTTATTTTTTAATGTAAAAAGTGTCTTTTCCCTGAAAAATATAAACTCATACCGAACTCATTTGCAGCTTCGATGATCTCATCATCTCTAACACTTCCACCTGGTTCAATCACACATTTTACTCCAGCTTCAGCAGCTGAGTCAATAGAGTCTCTAAATGGGAAGAATGCTTCACTAGCAAGTACACAACCTTTTGTATCTAGTCCCATATCTTCTGCTTTTCTTAATGCAGCTTTTGCAGCATCAACTCTTGAGGTCATACCCATACCAACAGCAACCATAGCAGAATTTTTTACATATACTACACAGTTAGATTTTGTTAATGAAGCTAACTTGTAAGCTATTTCCATATCTTTTTTCTCTTGCTCTGTAGCTTCGATAGCTGTTTTTAATTCAGCATTTTTAACTTCATCATCTTCAACTTTATCAGCATCTTGATATACAAATCCACCATCAACAATTTTAAAATTGTTTGCGTCATTTGACATTTCAAGTTTATCAGTACCTTGTTTGAATAGTTTGATTCTTTTCTTTCTGTTTAATTCCTCTTCAGCTTCAGGTGTGAAGTCAGCAGCAAAAACAACTTCTAAAAAGATTTCATTCATTTTAATAGCTAAGTCTAAATCTACTACACCATTTACAGCTACAACACCACCAAAAGCAGATACAGGATCACATTTAAGTGCTTCTGTATAAGACTCTAAAAGTGTATCTTTGATAGCAAATCCACAAGGATTACCATGTTTTACGATACATACAGCATTGTCATCACCAAAAGCAGATGCAATTTTTGAAGCTCCTGAGATATCTCCCATATTGTTGAAACTTGCTTCACCTTTAAGTGTAATGAACTTATTTGATAAGTGATTATCAAACTCATATAATGCACCTTTTTGATGTGGGTTTTCACCATATCTTGTATCAAAAACTTTTTCACCTACGATGAATTGTTTTGCACCCATTCCACCATTAAATCTTTTGTTCATGTAGTTAGCAATCATAGCATCATAAGCAGCTGTATGCTCATACGCTTTTATCATTAAATCTCTTCTAAATTCAGGAGTGTTAGTATCATTTTTAAGATTGTTAAGAACTACATCATAGTCAATAACATCAGTAATAATGATAACACTATCATGATTTTTAGCAGCAGATCGCACCATAGCAGGTCCACCAATATCGATATTTTCTATAATCTCTTCAAAATCATCAGTTTTTTCGATAGTAGCTTTAAATGGGTAAAGGTTTACACATACTAAATCTATACCTTCAACGCCTAACTCTTTTGCTTCATCAAGATGAGACTGTTTATCTCTTCTATGTAAGATACCACCATGAATAAAAGGGTTGAGAGTTTTAACTCTTCCTTCAAAACACTCTGGAAATTTAGTAACTTCATTTGCTTCGATTACTGCAATACCTGCATCTTTTAGTTTGTTATATGTTCCACCTGTTGAGATGATCTCATACCCTAAACTTACTAACTCTTTTGCAAAATTTTCTACACCACTTTTATCACTTACGCTGATTAATGCTCTCATTAAACTATCCCTTGTTGTACGATATTTATTTTTTGGATTATACAAAAAAAATAGTTATGTGTTGCTTTATAATTTAATGGTATAGCTAAGCTATTGATTCTATTTTTTATAATTATAGAACTAATATTACTTTGAGATGGAATAAAAAACTGGAAATGTTTTAGGATAGTTCAATGAATGAATAGAGAATTAGAATTTTAAGAATATATGTTTAATGTCTAAATTATCACCCAAAGGAGTCACATGAATTGATTTATAGATATCTTGAAAGATTGGTATCAACTTCAAGATTTGTATATTTTCAATAGTATTTGTATCTTTATATAGTCTATTATTTATTTTTGAAATTATATTAGTAGTATTACCTTGTAATACATAAGCGATAATCGAACCATCAAAATATCTACCTTTTCTAAAGTTTTCAATTCCTGTATCTATATATCTTTTTTGATAATAACTTGATGATACTTTTGAGCCATTCTTCTTAATCCAATTATTTTCACAAAGATTTTTAGCTTCAAAAAAATATTCTTGTTCGATATCTTTTGAAAAAGACCAACTTACAATATTTATATCAATTCTTGGTAATCTTTTAGGATGATTAACTCCTAATGGCAGTTGTAAAGAATCGTTTAATTTTCTTTCAAGACCTATTACTAATTGATGTTTGACTCTTAATTCACTTTTTTTCATTACATCAACTAAATACTGAGAAATTTGTTCTTCATCCCAGTCTAAACTAAACTCTTTTTGTGATAGAGCTAAATTATATGCCTCTATTAATATTTTAAATGAAACAATTTCTATAGTTAAAGTAGATGAGAGTTTTTTTGAAATAGTTGCAGATAATTTTCCAGCCATTAATCCATACTCATTATCTCTAAAGTTATATTCTGTGAATCCTCAATTGCACTAGATAAATTCCAAAACCTTTTTTGATTTGATTTAACTATATATATCTTATCATCATCAAAATAAGTTATATTTTTTTGTACATAAATACCTTTTGAGTATTCACTTAATGTATATTTATTTAGCTTAGATAATATTTGATTAAATTCATCATCTGCATCAATTATATTTGATTTATCTATTTGTTTACTTTCTTTATCAATAAATTGAATTACTACTAAACAAAGAGGAGAGTAGAAAGTACTACGATAAATAGTTGGAACTACTTTTAAGTCACTATCTTCTAAAGTATCGTTTAATTCTTTACATAATTTACTACTATATTCAATAGTTCCAGGATTGTCATTATTTATAGGTTCTATGGCAATTGATTTATCACCTTTATTAAATAAATCTAACGAATAGTTAATAGTATCCTGAATAAATATTTTTTCATTTAAAGATAGATTTAATACATTAAAAATTATATTATCAATTTTTTTTTCTATATCAATTATTATCGATTGTAAAGGATAGTTTTCATATATTTTACTTTGAATACTATCAAAAAGAGTAGATAATTGATTTACTGTTGATTCATTATCAAAAAAACTTGGTAATAAAAAGAGTTCATTTGCTTTTATTATATCTCTTTCTATTCCCCAAGAAGAACTACTTATAAACATAAAGTATTTACTTATTATAGAATTAATATAACTTGTTAAAGCTTTTAGAACATCTATATTCTCATGATAAATACCAATAATACCTTTATAATAAGAGCAATCATAATCTAAAAATGATGATACAATTCTATATTCTTTTCTATTATTAATGGCTACTTTTTTAATCCCTTCTTTTATTAAAACATGTGGTGCTTTATAAGCTTCTTTTGTTCCTTTCCTTCTAAATTTTATATTTTCAATAGTTATTGTGTTATCAATATTAGTATTATATAGTTCAACACTTTTTACTCCCATATGAGGAATCATTTTTATTTCAGTATCTAATTTATTACAAGGATTACTTAATTCAAGTCCTACACCTTTTTTAAAATTATTAATATTAAAAAACTCTTCTAATGTTTTAAAATTATTAAATTTACTTAGAATCATATAATCAGTTAAAGTACCCCAATGAGCAACTTTCCAAATCTTTGTATCACTTTTCTGACATTCATTTCTTGGTAAATATTTAATATCTGATGAGTCAATTAATACACCCTCTGCAATATGACTTTTTATATATGTTTTAGGTGCCCAATATTCAACAGTTTTAGAGATATTTTGTGGACTTTTATTTTGAAAAAAGAAAATAGATGCAGGAGGAACAGCAGAAGAAAAAAGTTGACCTCCAAAAGTTTTAGGAGTTTTTCGAAGAATAGATAAATTATATATTTTCTCTACATAGTTATCATTAAAAAGCCATTTTCTAAAATTCTGTGATGGTTTTAATGTATTTGTCAACAATTTTGTAGGTGCTAATAATGCAACTTTCCCATTAGGTGCTAACAATGAAAACTTATGGATAAATGGAATTACAAACTCAACAACAAAATTTTCTTTATTACAATACTGTTTAATATTGGAAGGTACTTTTTTACCATATGGTGGATTCCCTACAATTATATCATATTGTTTTTCAATATTTTTATTATCATCAATTGCATCTGTTCTAAATAAATTATTGCCTTGTATTTTTATATTATCATCTTCTTTATCATTGATAAGATATGGAAATTTTTCATCTCCTTGATACCATAATGTTGTAGGATATAAAAAATCTAGCATCGATAAATATAAACTAAAAGTGGTAACCTTCATAGAGTTTTTATTGAGTTCAATCCCATAAATACTATTTTGCATTAACTCTTTTAATATCTTAAAAGTAACTTTTTCATTTGGATGTGCATTTTGCCATCTCAAAACAACCCTTTTATAAGCTTCTACTAAAAATATACCTGAACCACAAGTAGGATCTAATACTTTAATATTGTAATTTTTACTATCAATTGGTAAAACTTCATTTAAGATAAGTTCAACTAATTCAGGAGGTGTATAATAACTTCCAGAACTTTCTTTATCAATTTCACTTAAAAAGTTTTCATATATTTGACTTAAAAGTTCAATATTAATAATATCAAATTTAAAAATCCTCCAATCACTAAATAAACTTTCAGCTTTTAAATCACCATTTATAAAACATTGTTTCAGTAACTTTAAATGTTTAACTTTAATTTGGTTTTCTTCATTTTTTGTTATGGGGAACACATTACCATTAAAATTATCTTGTATTCTTTTGAAAAAAGTATATGTCGATTCTTTATCTTCTAATAAATCAAAATAAGAGCTAGCTTCTTCATTTATATCTTTATAAAATTCTTCTGGTGTTGCACTTTTATCTTCAAGATACATTACAAATAATGATCTCATAATCAAAGAATGAATCACATCCAAATCAATATTATCTTCTTCAAGTTTTTCAGCTAAATTAACCAAACTTGTCACTAAAAATTTATCTATTCTTTTATCTAATTTTATCTGTTTTAAATATTCATTATCTCTAGTCCAAATTGAACCACTGTCAATAGCACTTGCAGAAAATATTTCAAGAAGTTGATTTAAGTTTTTTTTATCTTCAAAATTACTTTTTGCTATTTCATGTTTTTCTAAAGTTTTTTCTATATCATCAGATTTTTCAGGTTTGCTATTACAGTTATAAATTCTAATTTCAGTCAATGATGTTACATATAAAAACATAACTCTTTTATAATTCCATAAATTATGGTGAATATTTGCAATTTCTGTTAATGTTTCTTTATTAAATTGTTTTACTTCTTTAAAAAAGATTGTTGGATATTTTCCAGAAAAGTGGATTTTATCAATATCTAAATCTTTTAATTGATTTCTTTCATAAAGGGATAAAGGTGCATTTTCAACTGTATAGGAACAATCAAATTTAAATAAACTAATTAATGCACTCAAAACTAAACCTTTTTTTAATAATTTTATTATAACATTTTTATGTAAATATTTTACTTTAAGTTATTTTAGTTACATAACAAAAACTATACTAACAATTGAAACAAAGTTTTAAAGAGATTATTTTAATGTTTAATTTTAATTATATTTCGATTTCTGGTTCTGTAAGATCTTCCAAAAATTGTTCATGATCAAAATCTAAATTTAAGTAGTCACAAACCACTTGAATATCTCTTTCTGCATTTCCTAAACATGATGTAGCTCCAGGAGATGGAGTCATATTAAAAATAATACCATTCCCCTCACTCAATGATGCTTCACCAAGCATTAGTTTTTGCTCTTTTTTATCAAGAACTTGTGGTCTTACACCACCAAACCCTTTTGCATATTCAATATCATCTTTACTTAAAGAAGGTACGATTTTTTGTGCATCTTTTACAAAAAGACCTTTGTTGATCCCAGGTACTTCAAATAAGAAGTTTTTAAATACATAGTTTCTAATCTCTGAATCTTTTAAGAGATCCCAGAAAATTTTAATAATACTTCCATCAATATTCATTGTTTTTAAACATTGACCAAATGATGCAAATCCTTTATATCTTTCTAACACACCCAATGCTAATGCAGTTGGTCCAAATCGTGTTTTTCCATCTTCTAAAATATCTGGATCACCATGAAGTGCTGCAAATGGAAGTTTGTCATTTTGTACCATGTACACTTTACCATTTAAAAAGTTACCACTTGTGATATAAAATGATCCTGCCATAGATAATGATCCCATATGTTTTCCATATCCCATTCTATGTGCTAAAAAGAGTGAATGTGCTCCTGCATTTACTACTACAAAATCAGCTGTAAATGCTGTACCATTTACTGTATATACTTTGTATTTATCACCATCTTTTACGATATCTTCCACTTCAGAGTTATAAAAAATATCTGTAGTTTGCTCTGCTTTTGCATTTTGTCCAGCTTTTGCTAACTCTTCAGTCATCGCACCATAATCAACAGTTGTATATTCATTTTTTGCACCCATTGCAATAATTGGTTCAGGTCGTTCTATTGTTTGTTCTTTATTTGCCCATACAAGTTTTGGTTCTAATATTTTTAGATCTTCTTTTGTATACAACTCTAAATAAGGGAAAAGTGTTTTAAATGATTCATATCTTTCAGTGATAAATTTTACCTCTTCTTCACCAACACCCATTGCCATTTTTTGATGTTTGAACATAATCTTTTCTTCAAGACCATACTGTAAACAAAATTTTTCTATCATTTTTGCAGTTCTTTTTGTGATTTTTGCTTTGTCTAATGTATAGTTTGTTTCAATATCACCTACATGAATTGTTTGAGAGTTACTTGAACCTTTTGAGTTAAGTGTAGCTAATGCCTCATATTTTTCTAACATACAAATTTTCTTTGCGTTTGTATATTTTGCTAACTCATAAAATAGAGCTGCTCCAGATATACCACCACCTACTATTACGACTTCATAATGTTTATCATTCATATTTAATTTCCTATATATATTATTATAAAAAATACTAGCAGAAAAAAGTTTTTATTATCCTAAATAACATCTTATTACTATATATTTTATTGAAATTAGTAACAAAACATTACTATTCTTCAACCACCAGTTTCATAAAATGCTCTTTCTGAATCATTATCACTCCCCCATTTGTTTTTTTCTGGTTTATTTTGTAAAACTTTTTTGAGGATATTAGAAGCCTCCTCTATATTTTTTGATTTTATAGCATCTGCAATACTTAAAGCATCTTCAAAATATAAACATGGGATTAGATATCCCTCTGCTGTAATACGAAGTCTATTGCAATCATTACAAAAATCATCTAAATGTGGCTCAATAATGCCAAACTTATAACCATCTTCCAAAAAGTAATCTTGAGAGGGAGAATTGCCTACTCTTTCCCCTTTTGTAAAAGGATGTTTTTTTTGTACAATATCTTGAATATCTTGTGAGGTCAAACCAGCTTTTACATTTGCATGAGAGTTTTCCATATACTCAATAAAGCGTATCTCATACCCTTTTTCTTTACAAAATTCTAAAAGGTTAATGAGTTCAGTGTCATTTACATCTTTCATAGGGACACAGTTGATTTTTATCTTGAGTCCCACCTCATCTGCTTTTTTTATCCCTTTTAAAACTTTTTCCAAAACATTCTTTTGTGCTATTTGATGTGCTACTTCAGGTTTTAGGCTATCCAATGAGATATTGACTCTTTTAAGTCCAGCATCTTTAAGTTTTTGGGCTGCTTCTTCTAATAAAAAAGCATTCGTGGTCAATGCAAGGTCTAGCGTAGGAGAATAATCAGCAATCATTTTTATAAAAGTATCCAAACCTTTTCTCAAAAGAGGTTCTCCCCCTGTGAGCCTTACTTTGTCAATGCCTTCATCTATTCCAACTTTTATAAATTCAAACATATCTTCAAATGACAGCAGATTTTCTTGTGGTACCCAAGAAAATGGTTTTTCTGGCATACAATACTGACATCTAAAATTACATCTTTCTGTAACTGAGACCCTTAAATAATTTACTTTTCTTCCAAATCCATCTTTTAACATGTTACTTTCTTTCGGTTCATTTTATTATATTTTTTAAAAGAATAGTATAAACTACCTTTAGATTACCTCTACTTCAACGAAGGACTTTTATGGACATATCAACTGCAATTCAATCAATAGAATTTTTTGACTTACTCGATGAGAAACAAAGAAACTATCTGAGTAGTATATCTGCAACAAGATCATTTTCTAAAGATACTATTGTTTATTTTGAAAGTGATATGGACTATTCTTTGCAATTTTTGATCTCAGGATTGGTAAAAATATACAAAATAGATAAATTTAATAATGAGATATTTTTGTATCATATTTATGAAAAAAATATGATTTCAGAACTCACTTCTATGGATAGTGAATCTATTTATTGTTTTTCAAATGCTGCTTTTGTAGAAGATGGTGTCATATTATCCATAAACTTTGCAAAATTTAAAAGCTATTTTATCGACACAGGGATTTTGGCTTCAAAGTTTATAAAAGAGATTCTTCAAAAATCTCGACAATTACAATGTCTTATAAATCGAGAATTAGTTTTCGACTCAACAGCTAAAGTAGCACATATGCTTTATTATGATTTAGAGATGTTTAATAGTTTAAAAAAAACACAAATATCTTTTATGTTACATATACAACCCGAAACACTCTCAAGAGTCCTCAAAAGATTTACAAGAGATTTGATTATTGAGGCTGTAGATAAAAAATATACAATAATAGATGAAGAAAAGTTATCATCTATTTTTAAAGGAGTGGGATTATGAATCCATCAAATAGCAAAATCAGCACAAAAATAAAAATACTCGGGGCAGGGTTAATTATCACAGTACTTTTACTTATCGTGGTCACAATATACTTGAACCAAAAAAATATCAAAGATGCTTTAATCATTAATATCTCAGGAAAAGAGAGAATGCTTACTCAAAAAATATCCAAAAATATCTTTTACTTATATCATCAAAGAGCGTTAGACTTTAAGGAGCTTGATACAGCTGTTGAAGAGTTTGAATATATTCTTGAGAGTTTAAAAAATGGAGATACTTTTCGAGGTATTCAATCAAGTCCTACACAAGAGATAACACAACAAATAGTTAAAATTAATTTTTTGTGGAATAGTTTTAATCAAAATGTACAAACTTTTAAAAAAATATTAACTCTTAAAGATATTCAAAATGAACAAAAATTAGAAGCTCAAGTTAATTCAATTTATAACTCAAACAATACCTTACTTAAAGAGGTTGATATATTAGTAGGTATGTATACATTTTATACAGAACAAAAAACACATACAATAGAAAATTTTCAATACCTTTGGGCTTTTATTTTACTGTTACTTATTATCTATTCTATCATTCAATTAAGAGTTATCGAATCACATGCCAATGAATTTTTACAATATTCAAAAGAAATTATTGAGAAACAAAATGAGAATAAACCTATAGAATACATTGAGATTAATGCAGAAAAAGAGATCGTGGAAGCTACAGATACATTAAATTGTTTTATCAATAAAATAAATTCAGCAATGCTTTACTCAGAAGAGGCAGTTTCAAAATCACAATTAGCCTCAGAAAAGCTAGAAGAGATAACAGATGAATTTGATCAACTACTTTTTGAAATTAAAGGTTCTCAATCACTCTCATCTCAATTGAGTCAAAGTGAGGATATAGCGATACAATCTTCGGAAGACCTTATAAAAACTACAAAAAAACTTTCTGATCTCAAACAACAACTAGATAACCTTCGTTTAAACTGTAAATAACACTTTCCATAAACAAAACTTAAAATCCTTGACTAAAGTCAAGGATTAAAATATCAAAAAATAATATACTTCTTTTAGTTAAATATAATATCAAGGAGATTTTATGGCACTTTCTAGAAGAGATTTTTTAAAAAGTTCAGCGGCAGCTTCAGCAGCAGCAGCGGTTGGGATGAGCGTTCCTGCATCTATGCAAGCAGCTTCAAATGAGGTTCAAAGTAGTTGGAGATGGGATAAGGCGGCCTGTAGATTTTGTGGTACTGGGTGTGGTATCATGATGGCAACAAAAGATGGTAAAATTGTCGCAGTAAAAGGGGATCCCGCAGCTCCTGTAAATAGAGGTCTTAACTGTATAAAAGGGTACTTTAATGCAAAAATCATGTATGGAGCAGATAGACTCAAGCAACCTCTTTTACGAGTTGGTTCCGATGGGAAATTTGATAAACATGGTAAATTTGCACCTGTATCTTGGGAGCGAGCATTTGATGAGATGGAAATCAACATCAAAAAAGCACTTAAATTTGGTGGACCTGAAGCTATAGGTGTTTTTGCATCTGGACAATATACTGTTATGGAAGGATACGCCGCTCAAAAGATGATGAAAGGTGGATTTCGATCAAATGCTATTGACCCAAATGCAAGACACTGTATGGCATCTGCTGTTGTTGGTTTTTATCAAACTTTTGGTATTGATGAACCATCTGGTTGTTATGATGATATTGAGCTTACAGATACAGTTGTAACTTGGGGATCAAATATGGCAGAGATGCACCCTATTTTATGGTCAAGAGTTACAGATAGAAAACTAAGCGATCCTGAAAGAGTAAAAGTAGTAAATATCTCTACATACAGACATAGAACTTCAGACTTAGCTGATATGGAAATCATTTTTACTCCGAATACAGATTTGGCATTGTGGAATTATATTGCAAGAGAAATTGTTTATAACAATCCAGAAGCAATAGACTGGGACTTTGTAAACAAACATATGGTATTTGCAGCATCTCCTGTAAATATGGGTTATGGTATGAGAAGTGCTAAAGAGTTTAAAAACAATCCTGAAATGGCAAAAAAATATACTGCTTTAGAGAGAGAAACAATCAGTCAAGAAGATCAACATACTGTTTCAGCTAATGAAGCACCTGCTCTTAAACCATATGGTTATAAAGAGGGTGATAAAATGGTCAATAAACCAGCTGGATTAAAACACTGGGAAATATCATTTGAAGAGTACAAAAAATTTCTTGATCCTTATACGCTTGATTATGTAGCTAAAATCTCAAAAGGGAATCCTGATGAAGATATCAATGCATTTAAGAAAAAACTACAAACATTAGCAAATCTTTATATTGAAAAAGGACGAAAAGTAGTAAGTTTCTGGACTATGGGTATGAATCAACATACAAGAGGAACATGGGTCAATACACTTTCTTATAATGTTCACTTTTTACTTAACAAACAAGCTATACCAGGTTCTGGAGCATTTTCACTTACAGGGCAACCATCAGCTTGTGGAACAGCTCGAGAAGTAGGGACATTTGCACATAGATTACCAGCTGATATGATGGTAAAAAATCCTAAACATAGAAAAATTACTGAAAATGCTTGGAATATTCCTGAGGGAACATTAAATCCAAAAGGTCACCAACATATTATGAAAATACATAGAGATCTTGAAGATGGAAATATGAAATTTGCATGGGTAAATGTTTGTAATGCGTATCAAGATTCTGCATCCGCAACACACTGGATAAAAGCAGCTCGTGAGATGGATAACTTTATCGTAACTTCAGATGGATACCCAGGTATTTCAGCAAAAGTTTCAGATTTGATTTTGCCATCTGCTATGATCTATGAAAAATGGGGAGCGTACGGTAATGCTGAAAGAAGAACTCAACATTGGAGACAGCAGGTTTTACCTGTAGGTGATGCTATGTCTGATACATGGCAATGGGTAGAACTCTCTAAAAGATTTACAGTTGCTGATCTTTGGGGTGAACAACCATTGTTAAGTACAAAAGGGAAAAAAACACTTCCAGATGTTATTTCAAAAGCTTTAAAAATGGGATATTCAAAAGATACAACTATGTATGAAATTTTATTTGCAAATGAAAAAGCAAAATCATATAAAATTGATATGAAAGATCCTATCCAAGCTGGATATGACAACTCTGAATGTATCGGTGACAAAAGAGATGTTGTTGGTTCTGATGGAAAAATATGGGAAGGATACAAATTTTTTATTCAAAAATACTTATTTGAAGAGTATGCAAGTTTTGGGAGAGGGCATGGACACGATTTAGCTCCTTTTGATGTATATCATAAAGTAAGAGGATTAAAATGGCCAGTTGTTGATGGGAAAGAAACTCAATGGAGATTTAATGCCAAATACGATCCATATGCTGCAAAGGAAACAAAAGAGACAGGTTATTCTCATGCATTTTATGGAAAATTAGCAAAAGCACTTTCGCAAGGTGACTTAATGGGAATTAAAGATAAAACTAAAAAATCTCTTAAAAATAAAGCGAAAATTTTTGCTAGACCTTACATGGATCCTCCTGAAGTACCAACTGCAGATTATCCAGTATGGTTATGTACAGGAAGAGTTTTAGAACATTGGCATAGTGGAACTATGACTATGAGAGTTCCTGAATTATATAGAGCAGTTCCTGAAGCATTGTGTTATATTCACCCTCAAGATGCAAAAGATTATGGTGTAAAACAAGGTCAATTGGCATGGGTAGAATCAAGAAGAGGAAAAGTCAAAGCAAGAATCGAAACACGAGGGAGAAATCGACCATCCCGAGGACTTGTATTTGTTCCATGGTTTGATGAAAAAGTATTTATCAATAAAGTGTGCGCTGATTATACTTGTCCTCAATCGAAACAAACAGATTATAAAAAATGTGCGGTAAAAGTATACGCTGTATAGTCCTATAAAAGAGAAATATTATGATGAACGATAGAAGAAAATTTATATTAGGAACAGCAAGAACAGCAGGAATCGTTGCTCTCGGTGGTCTTATGTGGAGCGCTTATGTAGATGAAGTAACAGCCAATAAATTGATTCTGCGACCTCCTGGAGCATTGCAAGAAGATGATTTTTTATCTACTTGTATCAAATGTGGAATGTGTGTAGAAGCATGTCCTTTCGATACCCTTCATTTAGCAGGTCCAGGAGACAATAAACCAATAGGGACACCTTATTTTGAACCTAGAGATATACCATGTTATATGTGTATAGATATTCCTTGTGTTCCTGTATGTCCTACGGGTGCTTTAAGTGTAGAGTCTGTTACAACGAACAAGATACTTGATATAAACAAAGCAGATATGGGGATTGCTGTAGTTGACACAAAAAACTGTATCGCTTTTTGGGGTATTCAGTGTGATGCATGTTATCGAGCATGTCCACTTTTAGATGAAGCGATCTATTTGAAATATGAAAAAAATGAACGAACAGGAAAACATGCTTTTCTCAAACCTATTGTAGATAGTGATTTTTGTACAGGATGTGGTCTATGTGAGCATGCCTGTGTGACTAAAAAAGCTGCCATAACTGTAGTCCCTAGAGATTTAGTTATAGGAAGTGTTGGAGATCATTATATCAAAGGTTGGGATACAGCAGATGAAAAAAGATTGACAAATGCGCATACGCAAATCAATACAACAGAGATAAGTAAAAAGAGTGCTGTGGATTCTTTAAATGATATGGGAGGGTTATTAGATGACTAATTTATATAATAATTATAGATTCCTTATTTTAAGAAGAGTAACACAAGTGGTACTTATGGTTTTGTATATTGGTGGTAACTATTGGGGTTGGAGTTTTGTTCAAGGGAACTTAAGTTCATCATTATTATTCGGATTTATACCGCTAAGTGATCCTTTTGCTGCATTACAAATGTTTGCAGCAGGTGCTATTATCACTACAAATTTAGCTATTGGAGCTTTGATAATAACACTTATTTATATGGTTTTAGGTGGTCGTGTATTTTGTTCGTGGGTGTGTCCTGTCAATATGATTACGGATGCAGCGAACTCTTTACGAAGAAAACTAGATTTTAATAAGATACAAAAAAAACAACCAGCAAGTAGAAATATACGCTACTGGGTACTAGGTTTAAGTTTGGTACTTTCGTATATATTAGGAGTAACCGCATTTGAGTTTATCTCACCTATCTCCATCACTCATAGAGCCATTATATTTGGTCTAGGTTTGGGATGGTCTGCGATGCTTATAATATTTTTATTTGATCTGTTTATACTCAAAAATGGATGGTGTGGTCATATTTGTCCTTTAGGTGCTTTTTATGGAAGCATTGGAAAAATTGGACTCATACGAGTAGATCATGAGGAAGAAAAATGTACAGCCTGCATGAAATGTAAAGAGGTGTGTCCTGAAAACCAAGTTTTATTTATGGTGAGTAAAGAGTCTTTACAAGTTTTAGATAGTGACTGTACAAATTGTGGGAGATGTGTTGAAGTGTGTGATGATGATGCTTTAAACTTTTCTATTAGAAGATTAACAAAGGAGACAAAATGAAAAAAATAACTACAATAACTTTGAGTGTAGCTGTTGCTGCTACACTATTTTTAAGTGGATGTAATGATACAGAAGCTGCAAAACCTCAGGTGGCACAACCATCTGTAAGTGAAACATCTTTAGGTTTACGAAAAACTGATCTGTATACAGAAGATACAACCGTTGCAGAGCAAACTAATTATGGTAAAAGTCAAGCGATGAGTGGATACAAAATTAAAAGAGCATTTCAAGATGCACCCCCTATGATTCCTCATGATACTGAGGGTATGTTACCAATTACAATCAATAACAACCAATGTGCAGGGTGTCATGCTCCAGATACAGCTCCATCTATGGGTGCATTACCTTATCCATCTTCTCACATGACTGATTTTAGACCAAAAACTGAGATGAGTGCAGATGGAAAAATGGTAAAAAATGGTAAAAAAATTGAAAATACTTCAAGTGATACAATGGAATATATCACTATCAAATCAACTGGTGGAAAGTTAGCTGGTGCAAGATTTAACTGTTCACAATGTCATGCACCACAATCAACAGGAAACTTAGCAGTAGAAAATACTTTTGAAGCTGTTTATTCTGATAAAGATGGTGCTTCAAAATCAAGCTGGGTTGGTACAAGACTTACTGATGATTTAGAAACAAATGGTAAAAACTCAACAATTACAGAAGAAGACCAAAAAAATGCATACTCTGCTGCTGGTTATCTTAACAACGGTCACTAAAATATGGAACGAAGAGAGCTATTTAGTTCTCTACGCTCTTCTTTTCAAAATACCAATGAAAAAAGAGTTCAGAGAGTTATTCGTCCCCCCTATTTTAACAAAGAATTAGATTTTGAAAATATTTGCAAAACATGTACAGAAAAAAGCTGTTTGGATGTATGTGAAGTAGATATTATTGAAATACAAGAAGATGGTACACCTATCCTAAATCTTGCCCAGAGTGGCTGTACATATTGTGATGAATGTGCAAAAGCATGTGATGCAAATGTATTAACACTTGAAAATAAAAAAAATATTAACGCAAAATTTAGTATAGGTTTATTAGAATGTCTCAGTTGGAATCAAACAATGTGTTTTTCATGCAAAGATCCTTGTTTAGAAGATGCAATACAATTTTTGGGTATGTTTCGACCAGAAATTGATGAAAAACTTTGTACAAGTTGTGGTTTTTGCCTTACTGTTTGCCCAACGGATGCGATTACTTTAGAAATTATAAATAAAGATTAGGAGATACAATGTCTGTAACATTTACTGCAAATATAGAAGAAAATAGGGACAAAAAATGGTTTATTCGTCTTATTGACACAGTTGATAATAGAGAAGCTATTTGTTTATCACTCGAAGAATTCAAAATAAAAATAGAAGAGTTTGGGGATGATTATGGTGGAGATGTAGAGGTACTTTGGAGTAAAAATCAAGATGTTTCAGATACAAATTTCAAAGAGATTCATGAGGGAATGGCAACTTATAAAGAAGAAAAGGTTCAAGATACAAATGACAATTTAGAGGTTCAAGAAAACGCTACTGGATTTAACCCTAATGCATAAATATTTTTTTATTTTTTTTATTTTAGTGAGTCCACTACTATTTGCTTCTGAGATAAAACCATCTTATGTTTATGCAGCAGATGGTGCAGTAACAGATATAGTATCTAAGCAAGAAAAAATATATGTATCTACAAATGTAGGTGCTATCAATATTTTTAGTTTAAAAAACAAAAAACTCCTCAAAACGATCAAAATACCAAAAATAAAAGATTTTATGGGCGATCTAGCCGATGCCAAGATTTATAATCTTGATATTTTTAAAAATAAAATTTTATTTACAGCACAAGCTACTAGAGGGTATAGAGAAGTGTTTTTGTACGAAAACAATACCCTTACAAAAATCATTAGTATAGAAAATAAATCACTCGTAGCAAAAGCGATGTTTATAGGAGATGATACAATTCTTTTTAGTACCTTAGGAAATGAGATGTACCTGTATAATTTTGAAAAACAAAAAACTCTTTGGCAAATAAATATACGAAATAAAGCAGATAATTTCAATTCTAAGTTTTCCGATTTTACTTTAAATGAAACAAAAGATCTTGCTGTTGTTGCTGATGAGAGTGGTGATCTTAAAATAGTAGATATAAAACAAGCAAAAATTTCAGGCTATTTAAAAGGTCAAAATCTTGATAATGTTTTTAAAGTAGATTTCAAAAGTAATACAATAATTACAGCAGGTCAAGATGGGAGATGTGTTGTCTATAATCTGAAAAAAGATACTCGGTATTATCTCAAAGAAAAAAGATGGTTTTTGATCTATGCGGCAGCTTTGAGTCCTAGTGCAAAATGGGGTGCATTTTCAAGTGATGAAAACAATAATGTAACAGTTTTTGATATCTATTCAAAACAAAAACTTTTTCATCTTACTGGAAATTTCATGACACTCTCATCAATTTTATTTCTCAATGAAAATGAAATATTTATCACGAGCGATTCAAATAAATTTAATTATTATAATTTAAAAGGAAAATAATGGAATATAATCAAGCAGAATTTCTATATGAAACAGAAGTTCCATACGAAAGGCTTATTGTTTCAAGAACAGATTTAAAAGGGATTATTACTTATGCAAATGATACATTTTTAGAAATTAGTGGCTATACAAAGGAGGAACTTATAGGTCAACCTCATAATATCGTTCGACATCCTGATATGCCTTCTTCTATTTTTAAAGATTTATGGGAAACCATCACTCAAGAAAAGAGATGGGTAGGTAAAGTAAAAAATATTCGAAAAGATGGTGGTTTTTACTGGGTACATGCAAGTATCTCTGGAGTGTATAAAAATGGTGTATTAGTTGAATATAAGTCGATACGAGTACCTGTGATTTTTGATGATAGGGTACAAACACAAAAGATATATGATTTGCTCAAACACAAAAACAATGAACCAACTCGACATATAGTCTATAAATAAAAGGAAAAAAAATGAATATTTCAAGTGTAGTAGTACAAACCGTACCTAAGTTTTTGGATGAAGTGGTAACCTCTTTAAAAAATAGTGATGCATGTGATTATCATATGCATGATGAAAAAGGGAGAATCATCATCACACTTGAGGGTACAGATGTATCTGAAGAGCTTAAAAAGATGAAAGTGATTGAGATGATTCCTCATGTTATCAGTGCAGAGATGCAGATGGCGTATAGTGAAGATGAACTTGATGCTAATATGGAACGAATGAATAATGCAGATTTAGTTCCTAAAGTATTAAATGACAACGATGTAAAACTCAAAGATATTGTATATCGTGGAGATTTAAAGAAAAAAGATTTAGAAGGATTTGCAAAAACATTTGATGATATTTAAATATTTAAATATCATCTATATCATAAGAGAAAAAAATCTCTTATGATTTTATTTCAAAACCTCTTCCAAAGTTTCTTTGATTTTTGTAGGATTTGAAAAATGATCTACTTTGGCTATAAACTTACCCTCTTTATCAAAGATATAAATAAATGAAGTATGTTCTACAGAATAACCCATAGCAGAACCCTCCAATTCAATCTTTTTATAGTATGATTTATATCTACTAGTAATATCATCAATATTCTCTTTTGTTGATGTTGCACCTCTAAAATTTGGATGAAAATAAGCTGAATATGCTTTGAGATTTTTAAGTGTATCTCGATCAGGATCTACACTTACAAAAAGCCCCACTACATCTTTTGTTTTATCCTTTGGAAGTTCATTAAGTGCTTGAGCTAATGAACTCAAAGATGTTGGACAAACATCTGGACAATAGGTATATCCAAAATAGACAGCTAAAACTTTCCCTTTAAAATCATCTTTTGAGACTTTACCATCAACTGTATTGACTGTAAAATCATATTGTTTATGCTCTTTATAGTCATCTACATATGGTTTGATAATAGTGATTAACATGACAGCAACAGCGATACTTACCATTATTTTAAAAATTTTGTTCATTTATTTATCCGTTTTAAATTGGAATCTAGCTCCAATAGTTTTGTTAAGTTTTTCAATTCGAATCTCTGCATTCCATAACATATTACCAACTGTACAAGTGGGAAGTGTTCCAACTGCCTCATATCTACCATCTCCTAAGTTCTTAATAGGGATATTAAAATCCCCCATAAACATATTTGTTGCATAAATACCAAGTTTTAGATCCTTTAAATTTGGATTGTTACTTTGGATTGAAAATGTTATTTGTTCCATCAATGGGATTGTTTTGGGTGCAATTTCAAGCTCAAAAGTTGTACCATCTTGTATCTCTATTTTACAGGACTTCTGATGAAGATCACAACTTTTATTTTGAGTCACAAACTGTGCATCACCCTTGAGTGATTGGTAAAGTACATTAAAATCTATTGTAAAATATCCTATAACGATACAAAGTACAATACTTATAGGAAGAAGTGTACCTTTTAAATTGTTTGGATTTTTAGTATCAGACATCTTTTAGTGAGTGTGTTTCATATCATGATTCATTTTACTATGATCCATACCGTGATGTTTCATACCACCCATTACAGTTTTTATAGGAACTGTGATAGTTTTTTTTTCTCCATTTGAAAGTTTTAATGTTAAAGTTACAGTTTTTCCAACTTTTAATGGGTGATATAATCCTATCAACATAATATGATATCCTCCTGGTTTTAGTACTGTTTTACTATGTTTTGCTACATCTATTTTTGGTACTTGATACATTTTCATCACACCATTTTTCATATCGTGTGTATGTAACTCTACCACTTTAGAAACTTTTGAGGATGCACTCATGATAGATATATCTTCTGAACTAGTATTTTTTACTGTCATAAAAGCAGCAGAATTAGGAAGACCAGGAGGTGTCGCTCTTACATAAGCATCATGAACTTCAATGTTCGAAGCGAAAAGTGTTGTTACACTGAAAAGTGCTGATAAAATGAGTTTTTTCATAAAAATTCCTTGTTTTATTATGCTAAATTATATAATCTCAATGTTAATTGAATGTTAATTAATAAAAAGATTCGCATATAACCTTAAAAAATAGAAGTACCCTTATTTATCAAAGAAAATATAGAGTACTTTTTGGCTATCATACAAAACTTTTACAGAGATGTAATACGAACATACTTGAATTTAAAATTTTTACTTTTCATAATCGTACAGGATTATATAAAAAACAAAAATGGACAACAAAAGAATGGAAAACGATACGAAACGAAAGTTTTATTGGAAAACAAAAGAATGGAAAACAAACATGGAAAACAAACAACATTATTTATTTACTAGCGAAGTAGTAAGTCCTGGACACCCAGACAAATGTGCAGATATTATAGCAGATAGTATCGTTGATAAACTTATCATCGGTGATCCTTCAAGTAGAGTTGCGAGTGAGGTATTTGTCGCTGGTAAACATGTGGTTATTGGTGGTGAAGTGAAGAGTAACACTCAAATTTCAAATGATGAATATAAACAAATTGCAATAGATGCTTTGGAAAAAATAGGATACTTTAACAACCCTGCTTTTACAGATACTGAGTGTCTAAAACCACAAAATGTAGATGTACAAGTATTACTCAACCAACAATCTCCTGATATCTCACAAGGTGTCGATCAAGAAGATGGTGAGATAGGTGCTGGAGATCAAGGGATTATGTTTGGGTATGCAGATCATGAAACTGAAAACTATATGCCAAGTGCGATCACATATGCTCGTATGTTAATGCAAAAAGTATATGAGTATGCACTTGCAAATCCAAATGAATTAGGTGTCGATATCAAAACACAAGTAACTATGAACTATGGATGCAAAGCAAACTTTGAAACTTCACAACCACAAAGTATAGATACTATTGTTGTATCTGCTCCATGTGTAGCGAGTATGAATATAGATACCGTACGAGTATTGATCCAAAAACTTATTGATGAGACAGGATTGCCTAGTGAGTTATACAACAAAGAGAAGTGTACAATTCATATCAATCCTACAGGAAAATATGTATCTCATAGTTCTTTACATGATAGTGGACTTACAGGAAGAAAACTTATTGTAGACAGTTTTGGTGGATATTCTCCTATTGGTGGAGGTGCTCAGTCGAGTAAGGATTATACAAAAGTCGATAGAAGTGGACTCTATGCGGCACGATATATTGCCAAACATATCGTAGCTGCTGGACTTGCTACAAAAGCAGTCGTACAGATATCGTATGCAATAGGTGTAGCCAAACCAACTTCTGTAGCTGTAGATACTTATGGTACATACACTTCACTTGATGATGATGCTTTGTCTACATTTGTAGAAAAAACTTTTGCATTGACTCCAAACTGGATTACGAAAAAATTTGCACTTGATAAACCAAGTGTTGATACATTTTTATATGCAGATGTTGCTGCTCGTGGACAAGTGGGACAGCCTGATTATCCATGGGAAAAATTAGATGAGCTTGAAATTTTTCAAGAATTACGATAAGATTACAAAATTTTTTTATAAGGGTTACGCATGGATTTAAGTATAGATTTAAAAGGTTTTTTTCAAAGAATAAAATCTGAGATATTAGAGAAGCAAAAAAATGAACCACAGTCTACAGAAAATGAAAGCCACTGGATAAAATGTCCTTCTTGTGAGTCTTTGATGTTTTTTAAAGAGGTTGAAAACTTAAATCATGTGTGTCCAAAATGTAATCATCATATGAGAATAGGTGCTCAAAAAAGAATAGCACTCATAGCAGATGAGGGTTCTTTTGTAGAGTTTGATAGCGACTTACATCCTACAGACCCTTTACAGTTTGTAGATAGCAAATCATATCAAAAACGACTTGAAGAAGCATTACATAAGACAGGTAAAACATCTGCTGTTGTCAGTGGTGAGTGTTTGGTTGATGGTATTGGTGTACAACTTGTAGTTTTTGATTTTTCATTTATGGGTGGATCTTTAGGATCTGTTGAAGGTGAAAAAATTGTTCGAGCGTGTAATCGTGCTATTGAAAAAAACCAAGGGGTTATTATTATTAGTGCTTCTGGTGGAGCAAGAATGCAAGAATCTACATTTGCTCTTATGCAGATGGCAAAAACAAGTGCAGCTTTAAGAAAACTTGACAATCAGGGGTTACCTTTTATCTCTATCTTAACCGATCCTACTTTTGGAGGTGTTTCGGCATCTTTCGCATTTTTAGGTGACATTATTATGGCAGAACCTGGTGCTTTAGTTGGTTTTGCTGGGGCGAGAGTTATCAAACAAACTATCGGAAAAGATCTCCCCGATGGATTTCAAAGAGCAGAGTTTTTACTTGATCATGGAAGTATTGATATGGTAGTGGAAAGAAATACTATGAAAAAAACACTTCACGATTTGCTTACACTTTTTGCAAAAGATGTTGCGTAAAAAAATATATGCTTTGTGTGATTATCAAACTTTAGAAAAGTTTAATATATCACTCGAAGAATTTTTAAAAATTTGCCACTTCCACGATACTGTATATATTCAATACAGAGACAAAAAAAACTCTCTTAATATTCAAAAAGAACATCTTTCTTTTTTAAAATCACATACAAAAATTCCTATTATTATCAATGATAAAGTCGAACTTTTACCATTTGTAGATGGTGTACATTTAGGGCAAGAGGATATTGAGAATTTTATGGGGAATAGTAAAATAACCTCTTTAAAGATACTCAGGAAAAAATATCCAAACAAAATCATAGGTTTGTCTACTCATAATGAGTTAGAGATACTAGAAGCAAATCACCTTGATTTGGATTATATTGGATTAGGAGCGTATAGAGCTACGCATACAAAAGATGTGAGTACTATATTAGGTGATAATATCTCTTATTTAGCCCAGATATCCAAACATCCTGTAGGTGCTATTGGTGGGGTAAAATTAGAAGATAACATTGACTATATCTCTTACAATGTAATTGGAAGTGGGTTATTGGTGTGATTAAAAATATTGATATAAAATTCCTTTTGACACTCTCATTTTTTGCAATAGTTGTAGCGTACTTCTATTTTTTAACAAAAATACAAATAGAAGAGATACTTTTAGCTGAATATTTATATTTTGTCCCTATTCCTATACTTTTTGTAATAACTCTTTTTTTACGCTACCAACTCAAAAATCAAGAGATAATAGACTATTTAAATAATATAAATAGTGTTGATTTAAAATCTACACTCCTATTTTTTTTTATTTTTCAAGTAGTAGATTTTTATTATGAAGATGGTTTTATTGGAATGATCTCACAGTGGGTTGTATACTGGGCATTTGGGATAATCGCTTGGTTACTTACTACAAATGTTAATTTGTATAAAAATTATCAATTTTATAAATAAATAATTATTTTCTTTCAAAGAATTACAAAGGAATAAATATAATTCGTGTTATTATATGTCTCAATCATTTCATATAATATGATGAAAGGGGTAAGAGTATGGAAAAAATAAAAAATTATCTATATAATTTAACAGATGAAAAACAACCTGATTATTTGTTGTTTTATATAAGCTCTGTATTGATTCTCGTAGGGATCATTTTTTCCTATTCTTTATCTGTATATACTGTTGTCCATCTTGATTATAATCAATATCATTTTTTACTCAGGCAACTTATTGCAGGGATTTTATCAATATTTGTTATGTGGACATTTGCACAAATAAAACCTGAAAAACTCCTCCCTTTTGTTGGCTGGAGTTTATTTGGTATTTTTTTGATTGCTATTTTTTCTATGAAAATTTTACCTGCAAGTATGATAATAGAATCAGGTGGAGCTTCAAGATGGATACGACTTCCTGGTATCTCTTTATCTCCTGTAGAATTTTTCAAAATAGGATTTATCTATTATCTTGCACATTCATTGACGAGAAGAGTTTATTTTGTTACTAATATCTCTTTTTTAAAGGAGCTACTACTTGTATTATCTTATGCTATAATATTTTTGATTCTTGCGTATTTTATTGCCGTTGTTCAAAAAGATTTGGGACAAACCGTTGTGATAGGCTGTATTATATTTGTGTTACTTTTTTTTGCCAATAGAAGTTTTAAGTTAATTCTTTTTATATTGACTTTAGCCTTTTTTGGAATTATTACATTGATAGCATTATTTCCACATAGAGTCAGCAGAATACAAAGCTGGTGGGGGATGGTTCAAGATAATATACTTCCCTATTTACCTACTTTTTTATCAGAACAACTCAAACTAGAAAACTATACAGAAGCATACCAAGTAGGTCACTCTATCAATGCTATTCACAATGGCTCTTTTGTTGGGGAAGGATTGTCTAATGGGTATTTAAAATTAGGTTTTCTAAGTGAAGTACATACAGATTTTGTATTAGCAGGTATCACTGAAGAGATTGGTATTGTTGGTATCAGTATTATCGTGATCTTATTTTCTATTTTGATTAATAGAATATTTCAACTGAGTAGGATGATTCATACAGTTACTTATCATCTTTTTATAATAGGTGTTGCAATTATGTTAGGAACAGCATTTTTAATAAATTCTTTTGGAACTTCAGGGATGATACCTATCAAAGGGTTGGCTGTCCCTTTTCTGAGTTATGGAGGAAGTTCTCTATTGGCTTCAAGTATAGCTATTGGCTTGATATTATCTATTAGTAGAGATGCATATACAGATAAAGAAAAATATGAACACTAAAATAATTTTCAAATTAAAACATTTTCAAATCGCATTATCATTTTTTATCTTGATGGTTATTTTTTATATTTTTAATATATATTCTATTATTACAGATGATATACGATTGCCCTCAAAACAATTTGGGAAAAAAGATATAGCGGTAAGAGGAACTATTGTCACAGCAGATAATTTTAATATTGCAAAATCAATACAAGCGTATAAAGTGATTATAGATACTCGATTTGTAGATCCTAATAAACAAAATCTTTTTGCGACACTTTTTTCAATTTATACAGGTATTGATGTAGAAAAGATCAATAATAAAATAAACAAACAAAAACGCAAAGGGAGATTGGTACTTACATACAATATCGATGCAAGAACTGCTGCAACTTTACAACAACTCAAAACAAAATTGATGCGTTTACATGTATTTGTTCCCTTAATTGAAAAAAGCTCTTTTATTATTGGGATGGATATATCTATTAGTGGTGACAAAAGAGTCTATCCTTATGGAAAAGCGATGACCCCTTTGACTGGGTATATAAAAAAATATGAAACCAAAAAAGATTTGACACGATTAAAAGGGGTCAAAGGGATAGAAAGATTTTACAATCAAGCATTAAGTAATATTACCAATGGATTGAGAGAAGGGTCAAGAGATTTTACAGGTGATATTATTTTTAATCATGCAAGTAAAATCATCCAAAAATCAAATGGTAGATCTATAGAGTTAAACATTCCTCTTAAACTACAGCAGCATATAGAATTTATGATAGATAAATATAAAACAAAGTTTGAAGCCAAAGAGATTATTGTATCCGTGATGGATTCCTCTTCAGGAAAAATTCTTACACTTGCCACATCTAACAGATACAATCCAAAATCTATAAAACAAAATGAAGTTTCTTATCTTAATCTCTCTGCAATTGAACATCAATTTGAGCCAGGTTCTATTATAAAACCACTTACTATGGCACTTGTTTTTGATAAAGATAAAGTTAAAAAAGGGGAGTTGATTGATGCTTTTAACAAAGGGAAGAGAAATAAAAAAGGGTTCTATCCAAGAGGGAGATATAGTATAAATAGATATACAATAGGAGATGATCATCGCTTTAAAAAACGCTATATCACCCCTACAGATACTATAGCATATAGTAGTAATATTGGTATATTGCAACTCGCTCAAAGATTAAAAGCAAGGGAATTTAAAGAAGGTTTCGAAAGCTTTGGTCTTTCTCAAAAAACAAATATTGATCTCCCTTATGAAAAAAAAGGGATCATTCATAGTCTTAGACAATATCAGGCATATGAAACAGAAGGGAAAGACAATATTTTTAAAGCTACAGATTCTTATGGACAAGGGATCACAACTACTTTTATGCAAGTTCTAAAAGCATACAGTGCATTTAATAATAATGGGTATGTAGTTACACCACAAGTAGCTTCTAAGATTGTGAATATCAATACAAATAGAGCCAATATCATTCAACAAAAAAGATCAGTAAATATCATCAAACCAAATACAGCCCAAATAATAAAAAAGATGCTAATAAAAACAGTAAATAAAGGAACAGGACGAGCTACTAAAATAGAAGGCTTAGAGATAGGTGGGAAAACAGGGACATCTCAAATTGCACGAAAAGGGAACTATCAAAAAGAATATATTAGTTCATTTTTTGGATTTGTAAATGATAAGAATAAAAAATATACTCTAGGGGTCACAGTATTTGAACCAAAGTGGAAATATCACTATGCTTCAAGTTCTGCTGTTCCTATTTTTAAAGATACGATAAATATATTGATAAAACAAGGATATTTAAAAGTAACTAAATAGAATCTCTTTTAAAAAATATATGATCTACACTCAATTTCCCTGCTCCAAATGAGACAAAAAACATTAAAAATATCATATAATATAAAGGTATCTCATATCCATTTACCCCTGCACTAAAGCCATTTGAAAGATGTACTGTAAAAATAGCTACTATCATTATTATTATTAATGGGATAGAGATAATCCGTGTAAATAATCCAAGAATAAGTAATAAAACTCCTGCTGATTCTACACCTGCTGCCATATAAGCATTCAGCGTTGGAAATGGTATACCCATACTCCCAAACCATTGAGAAACAGAATCTATATCGTTCCATTTATTCATCGCTGGTTCATAAAAACCATATCCTATTATGATTCTTGCAACTAATAAAATAATTGACTGAAAATATTGAGTTACTGATAAAAATGTTGTATATAATGAATTGAAATACATACTAAACCTCCGTTTTTTATTTTATCAAGTATAGCAAATTAATGTGTATTTTATGTGTAGATTTTACAAAAAATACACTTACAAAAAAACTTTATCAATTAAGTAGAGTATTTAACCATAAACTGATAGTAGAGAGTGTATAATAAGCTAATCATATAAAGCAAAGGATATTAATGAAAAATATGACTATTAAAGCAAAGCTTTTAATTCTTGTTGTGACTGCAATTGTTACAATTTCGCTTATCTTAGGGGTAGAAGCTATTTATGATATCAATGTCATAAGTGAATCTAATATCAAACAGTACAGAGAAGAAGCGTATCATAATAAAGAATTAGAACTCCAAAATTATGTTTCTATGGCATTAAAAACGGTTAAATCGTATCATCAAAGAACAGAACCAGCAAAAATTAAAAAAGAAGTTTCACAGTATCTTAGAGATCAAACAAGTTTTATTTTTTCTATTATCGAAAAAGAGTATAAAACACATCATGGAAAACTTTCAGAAGCACAATTAAAACTTCGAATAAAATCTATTGTAAGTGAAAGCCGTTATGGAAAAAATGGATATTTTTGGATAAATGATGCACAAGCATTTATTATAGATCATCCTATCAAACCACAACTTAATGGAAAAGATTTATCCCAATTTAAAGATAAAGGTGGAAAAAAAATATTTACTGAATTTGCACAACAAACAGCACAAACAGGGGAGGCTTTTGTGGATTATGTATGGCCAAAACCTGGATTTGAAAAACCACAACCAAAAATCTCTTTTGTAAAAAGATTTCAACCTTATAATTGGATAATAGGGACAGGTGAATATATCGAAGATGTGACTGCAAATATGCAAAAAGAAGCTTTGACAACACTTCTACAAATGAGATATGGAACAAGTGGATATTTTTCTGTAATAGACTCATCTGCAAACATGCTTATGCATCCTATTAAACCACAACTTAATGGAAAAAACCTTCTTAATCTCCAAGATAAAAAAGGGGTCTATCTTTTTAAAGATATTATACAAGCAGCTAGAGATCCTCAAGGAGGGTTATCAAAATATTCATGGGAAAAACCTGGTAATACAGAAGTACAACCTAAATTTTCTTATTCTTCAAAATTTGCCCCATGGGATTGGATAATAGTTACTGGTGCTTATGTTGATGATATTGAAAATAAAATCGTTATTATGGAACAAAATGCCAAAGGTAAAATAAAAGAGATCATTTTTTCTGTTATTCTTATCACTTCAATTATTGTCCTTATTATTACTGTTTTAATAGTTTTAATTTTAAATAAATTAATTATTCGACCGATTAATATATTAAATAATGGAATTCAAGCACTTATACAAAATGCTTCTAATACAAATAAGTCCATTAAAAAACAATCGAATGATGAATTAGGGAATATTGTGGACAGTTTTAATACCTATTTAAGTAAAATTGATTTGGGAATAAAAGAAGATCAAGTTCTTATAGATGAAGCAAGATCTGTAGTAAGTCGAGTAAAACATGGTTGGTATTCACAAAAGATAGAAAAGAATACAAGTAACAGATCTCTAAACGAATTTAAAAATGAAGTAAATGAGATGATACAAGCAACAAAAACACATTTTGCTAATATGAATGTAGTCTTGGAAGAATATTCTAAATTTGATTATAGAAAAGAACTCGTACTAAATGGTATTGAAACTGGAGGAGTATTTGAATTATTAGTAAAAGATATCAATACGCTAAGAGATTCTATTAACATAATGTTATCTGATAACAAACAAAATGGTTTGGTATTACAAAGTAGCTCAGATGAATTATTAGCAAATGTAGATACTTTGAGTAAAGCATCAAATGAAGCAGCTGCATCCTTAGAAGAGATAGCAGCAGCACTTGATGAATCTACAAGTAGTATCTCAAATAATACTCAAAATATAGTTCAAATGTCAAAATATGCACAAACAGTAACTTTATCTGTCAGTACAGGGCAAAATCTTGCAAACCAAACAACAGTTGCAATGGATGAGATAAATACTGAAGTGAGTGCTATCAATGATGCGATTACAGTGATCGACCAAATTGCATTTCAAACAAATATATTAAGTTTAAATGCAGCTGTTGAAGCTGCAACAGCAGGAGATGCGGGAAAAGGATTTGCGGTAGTTGCACAAGAGGTAAGAAATCTTGCAAGTAGATCAGCTGAAGCTGCAAACGAGATTAAAATATTAGTGGAAAATGCTAATCAAAAAGCTAATTCTGGTAAAAAGATTGCAGATAACATGATAGTTGGATATTCAGAACTTAATGAAAATATTACTAAAACAATTGAACTTATCTCCGAGGTTGAATCAATATCAAAAGAGCAACAACGAGGAATAGAGCAGATTAATTCCTCTATTAATCTTTTAGATAGCCAAACTCAACAAAATGCACAAATAGCAAGTGATACACAGAATATTGCTATCCAAACACAGAGTATTGCACAAAATGTATTGAGTGATGCAAGCTCTAAACAGTTTATAGAAAAAAGAAGTTCTCAGAATAACACTACTAAATATAAAAGTTCTCCAAAAAGAGAGAGTTATACTAAACAAGAGATACAAACATCTAGTTTAACGAAACGAAAACATGAACCTATAAAAAAAGTAGCTGCAACAAATAAAAGAATAGAATCATTTACTTCAAATAATGATGATGACGAATGGGCAAGTTTTTAAATAAATATCTTAAATAAAAGAGGGGAAAGATAGAAATCTTTCCCCTCTTTTTTTACTTTTCATATATCTTAGTTTAAGTTTTATTTCCCTATTATGTAATTTAATAAGGAATAACTTGACTGATACGATCATAGATAAAAATTGCGAACTCGAAAAAAGAAAAAAACAAGCAATAGAACTTAATATAAATGTCGAAAAAGATGTCACCTTAGAGTCACTTGAAAAAAAAATATCTTCAAAACTTGAGTTAGGTATGCAAGATCTCAAAAATATTTTGGATGAGATAAACCTTATAGATTGATTTTAGGAACTATTATGAAAACAATTATTAAAAAAACATTTATTAACTGTACATTACAAGAGTTATTTGATTTTCACACTGATTCTTCAAATATAAAATATATTACACCCCCTGGCACATCTGTAGAACTTTTAGATGTAGACAACAAAGCATACGAAGGAAAAATAGTCAATATAAAAGCAACAAAGTTTTTTATACCTATGCACTGGAAAGTAATCATAGATAAATATGACTCTCCAAATATAATCGTCGATGTTGCTATAAAATCACCATTTAAATATTGGAAACATCAACATATATTTACACAACGGGGATCGACTTGTGAACTAAAAGATATCATCGAATACGAACTTCCTTTTGGTTTTTTAGGGGAAATTTTAGATCCTTTTGTAAAATTGGATATTATTAATATGTTTGAATATCGACACCAACAAACAAAAAAAATTTTAGAACCAAAAAAAGGATAAAAAAGAAAAAAATAAACTTTCTTCTTTTTTATTGTAACTTTTATTGAAGATACGAAATAGCACCGATACCAGCAACTGCACCATCACCAGATGCACATACTACTTGCTTAGGAGCATCAATTCTAATGTCACCAGCTGCGAATAGTCCTGGAACTGATGTTTCCATCTTAAGATTTACGATAACTTCACCAGCTTCGTTTGTGTCACATAAAAATGAACCATCTTCTTGTTTTAATGTATCATTTAAAATATTTCTACCAACAAATACAAAACACCCTAAACCATCTAAAGTTTTGATCTCACCTGTAGCTTTATCTTTTACAATCACACCTGTCACACCCATAGCATCACCGATGATCTCTTCTGTTGTATGATTCATAACTTTTACAATATTATCAAACTTTTCTAGTTTTTCTACTTCATGTGGACTAGCTTTAAACTCATCTCTTCTATGTACAATATAAACTGTTCTACAAATATTAGCTAAAAATATTGCTTCTTCAACAGCAGTATCTCCACCACCTAAAACAACAACATCTTTCCCTTTGTAGAAAAATCCATCACAAGTAGCACAAGTACTTACACCCTTACCAAAAAACTCTTTCTCACCTTTGATACCAGCTGGTTTAGGAACACTTCCTGTTGCTATTAAAACTGATTTTGCATCTACAGTTGAACCATCACCTAAAGTGATAGTAAAAATATCATCTGATTTAGTGACCTGCTTCACTTCGATCATCTCATGTTTTAGACCAAATCTTTTACACTGTTCTGGCCATTTATCCATAAGCTCCATACCAGTAACCACTTCTAGTTGTCCTGGATAATTTTCTATCTCACTACTTTGTGTGATTTGACCACCTGGCATACCCATCTCAAACATAGTAACATCTTTTAAGCCACCTCTAGTAGCATATAGTCCAGCTGTTAATCCAGCAGGTCCTCCACCGATAATTGCAAAATCTAACATTTATATTTCCTTATATTAATTATTATTCTATAATATTACTCTATTTATCTTGGATACTACTTAAAAGTTACCGTTATTAGAAAGTTAACCTATGTACTGTTGATTGTAGTTTGGAATGCATCAAGAACTTAGTTGAATCAATCTCCTAATGATTGGATCATCTTAACACTCAATTCAGTTTTTGATGAAGAAAAGTTTTAAATTTTTTTCAGAATTTTATATGCTTTCTCTTCATAAGCAATAGCATCTCGTAATTTTTGTGCTATATTTTTAAGATTTAATGTTTCATACTTTTTGCTTCCTGTTACGCATAACAGAGCAAATTTTCGTAAAGTATCGCCTGATTTTAAAAGTAAATTAGAAGCTTCTTCTAAAATATCTATGTTCAAATTGTACTCTTTTGCCTCTTTTAAAAAAGCTGCATATAAAAATCGAAATCCACCGCCACCTGTACCTATCTCTTCTTGCATTCTTACAATATGTGTGAGAAATAATTGTACATATTTTTTATCCCTAGTATCTAATTTTTCTATTTTATTTGCAACTCTTTTCATCCCCTTGATTCCTGCAAAAGGAAATGGAGTAGTCATTGATTTTGCATTTTTTCTAATCGCTTTTTTAATCGCTTTTGAAAGGTCTATATTTTGAGTCGTATCTTCAGGATAGTACAAAAAACCTTTCGGTGCAAATGCTCCTTTTGCAAATCTTGCTCGCATAAGTTTAGATTCTTCACACTCTACAACATCTTCAAAAACAGGGTCAGATATTTGATATTTACTACCTACTTTTCCGTAAACCAAAAGATTATGTGCATTAAAATGAAATCGCATATCTTCTGGCATATATGGTAAATAATATACAGATGTTTGGAGTCCTACAAGTTTTTTTTCTACTTCAATTAACTGAGTCAGTCGAGAATTTGCAAGAATTGGATCTTTGAACTTTTCAGTTTTCATTTTGATCCCTAAAACTTTTGATATTTTATTGATGATATTTTTTGGTAACTCCCTATATGCAATGAGAGGTAAACCATTTATTTTTACTAAAGGAAGATATACAAAAGAGAGTGAACTCGTAATACCAAATGCCATCGGCTCCGATAATTGAATACCATATGCACTTAATAATGTAGAAATAACTCCACTTTCACAATGGGCAAATTGTTTATGTTCAAAATTAGTCATTAAACTCTAATCCTTTTAATTCCTCTAAATCTATCCCAAAAGCATCTGCATATTTCTTTAATAATGGATCATTCATTTTTTGAAATACATTTCCTTTTAAATGTCTTTTTACCCTAAATTGAAACATATTCACTATAGAACTCAAAGTGGGCAGATCCATTCTATTTTGATACATCAAATACTCAATTGGAGAAGAGATACCTGCTATAATATCTCTGCGTGACTGTTCCATCAAAATTTTATATTCTTCTACAGCCAAACTTGTAGCATATTCCTCTACAGAACTTCCATATTTGAAAGTTTCAAATTTTCCATGATCATTGGGTGCATACATCACTTTTTTTTGTCCATTGGTTGTTTTGTTTTCCTCTTGAGGAATAAAAACTTTTTTCACTACACAACTTCTAATGAGATAAATGCAGTTGAAAATCTACCACTTTCAGGTATATAACAGAGTATCTTTTCACCTTTGTTTAGTTTTTTGCTATTAAATAACTCTTCAAGCATAATATAAATAGAAGCACTTCCTGTATTTCCATGTGTTACTAGATTTGTAAACCATTTTTCATAGGGTATCTCAAAATCAGCTTCTATTAAACCTTGATACAACTTATCTCTAAAATACATAGATGAATGATGCGGTAAAAAGTATGTATAACTTGAAGCATTTAAATTGTGTTTTTTAATTATCTCTTTTAATGGTTTTGTAACTGTATAATTCACGATATTCTCATTGAGAAGTTTTACATCTTGTGCAACACTTAAAAGTGATTTATCCATAATCTCTTCTTGTTCATAAGCACGCCAAGAGACATTTGTTCCATCTGCTAATATATCCAATCCACTATACATACAAACAGGCATATTACCAGCATATGATAAAACTTCAATAAACTCAATTTTTAAAGATAATTTCTCTTTATTTGGTTTGTTCTGAACTTTCATAGCACCAGCACCATCTGAAAGCATCCAGCGTAAAAAATCTTTTTCAAATGCAATAGAATTATTTTTTTCTAACTCTTCTATAAGATGATCTGACTCTTTTTTAAAATTTCTTGCACATAATATAGGTGAGGCAGCTTCCGATCCACAAGAAACTCCTGTCGTAATTTCACCTGATTTTATACCATAATAGAGATATTTTAACGCATTAACACCACTCAAACAAATACCTGAAGCAGAAAGAGTTTCGATACCATCTATTTTCAATTCCCCTTGTACCATAAGTGTATGACCTGGCATTAATTGATCTGGAGAGGTTGTTCCACATGCTAAACACTCTATATCTTCTAAAGAAAAGTCATCTCTGTTGCTAACTAATTTATTGATTGCGTTCGCACACAATTGTGCATTTGTAAACAAAGGTTTCTGTGTCCCTTTTTCTAGTACATAGTAGCGTGATTTGATACCATTACTTCGTAAAACGATATTTTTTACTTTTGATTTTTTACCGCCTATATATCCTAAATACTCTTCTATATTCTTATTGGTTACTGGCTCATTTGGCATAAACTTTTGGATATCATTTATATAAACATTATTCATTTTGGGAAAATTCCTTTATTCTTTCTCTTGAACTTCCAGAGGGGAGTTCATAGTATTCTTTTTGTAAATTCACTTTATTCTTATTTATCTTTCTATTCATTGTTTGTACAATCATATTGATAGGGACTACTGTTATTATCATCAAAATTAAAAAAACTACATACAATAATACAATAGGTTTTCTTTTTATATCCCCCATTTTTCCAATTTTTCGTATAAGTTTACCCCATATATGAAAACTCTTTGTACCAATTTGTTCACTTTTAATAAGTTTTTCATTGACATAAACAGCACCTAGTCCATGACAAAACGAGGTGTTGTTTTGTTCCTTGTTTTCAAATAAACCTTTTAAAATAGCTTTGCCAAATCTACTAGAAAAATGAATATCTTCATCACTTATTCCTGCTTTTGGAAAAATCCTCCAAAAAGAATCTTTTTTACCCGTGAACATCCATCGAGGAGTTGTAATAAATGTAGCAAGAGAATTACCTTGATCTATCAACACGATATTATCAATCAATTTTGCACTAATATCATCCAACATACCCTTCATCTTTTCTTGTGCCATAATCCACATATTTCTACACCCGATAAGTGTAATTACAGGTTTATTCTGTAATTTCTTTCGTGCATAAGCAGACTTTAAAAATGCTGTCGTTGGAAGAGACGGAGATAAAAACCATACTTGATACGCTAAAATGATCAAATCATACTCTATTTCATCTTCTTCCATAGGTTCGATTTCACAAGGATCAAGATATACAGACTCAGGAAAAACATCCATAAATTTCATAAAACTCCATGGAAAGGGATACGCAACTTTTGGTTGAATATATTTGTGTACTATATTGATGGCATCACTTTCGTATAAAGGGAAAAGCAAAGACTTTAAAACAGCATCTAACTGACCACTTTGAGAATAGGAAACTACTAATATATTTTTATTTTTCAATGAATATGATACCTTTTAAGTGATTTTAGCATTAAATTGTTTAACTCTCAGTAATAAATTAAATCCAAGCAAATCATTTGCTAAAGAAAAAACTTTCAATAACTATAAATTTAAATTCTATCGGATGGAACTAGTGTTTTTGGGGTATTAGAATAACAGTTTTTTTAATCCATCTAATCCCTTGTATGGCATCTCATACCCATTTTCTTTATCAAGAATAGATGCATCTTGTGGATTAATTCTTATGAGTTTGGTATTTGGCATCTTTCTTGATAACAAATTGCCTTCTACTCTCACTGTTGGAATTACTAAACCCGCTCCAATTTCTATAATAGCAATCTTTTTAGTAAAGTTTCTTTTTCTCCATGTGTTATATTTATTCTCTTGCTTAGTAGAATTTTTATAATTCCAATTACCATCATTAAACATTAAAATGTTAGGTCTTGCTACAGATTCACATTCTGGGCAAAGAGGAATATCTAATGCAGAGAACTTTTCCATATCAACTTTGATATTTTCAGTATTATTCCATATTTTATCATTACAATTATTGAGGCATTGAAGATGATGGATAGAACCATGAACTTCATATATTTTATCTCTATCAAATCCTGCTTTTTGGAATTGTCCATCAACATTAGAAGTAAAAATAAAATAGTTATTGTTTTTTTCTTTTACTAAATCTAATAACATTTTAAATCCATCATGTGGTACTGTTTCTCTATAGAGATGTAATCTATGTCCATAAAAAGCCCATGCAAGTTCAGGTTTTTCATAAAACCATTTAGGGTTTGCCATCTCACTAAATTGAATTCCTAGTTTTTTAACAATAGGATATTCTTTCCAAAATCCTTCTGTACCTCTAAAATCAGGAAGACCACTATCCACACCCATTCCAGCACCTGCTGTTATTAATATAGCATCAGCATCTTTGATGAATTGTTTTGCCTTTTCTAATGTTTTTAGTTGTTCCATTAAAAGTCCTTAAATTTTATGTAGTATTATATACAAAACTATGACATCTTTATGTCTGCTATATATTAAACTGTGACAATAGCTTCTAGTACTTATAGATTTAAGAGAAGTTTATAAAATAACAGTAATATTTTAGTCTTTTAAATCTATAATACGATAAAATAAAAAAATTAATCTTGGAGAAGATACTATGGCATACAAACATGATTATGATAAAGCACTGACAAGATTACGAATAATACTCCAAAGACTCAATGATGGAGAATCATTAGGTGTCAAAGAGTTAGCAGAAGAATTTGGAGTAAGTACGAGAACTATACAGCGTGACTTTAATGAAAAGCTTATTTCTTCTTATCCAATCTTCCAAGAAAATAAAAAATGAAGAACATAGTCCGATTTATACAAAACTTAATATAGAAGATATTAGTGATAAAATTAATGATATCAATATTTTGGAGATTGCTATTAAAAATAAAAAAGAAATAGAATCTACATATATTCATAACAATAATCAAAGATATAAAACTATCCTCCAACCTTTAAAAATCGTGAACTATGAAGGATTTTGGTATCTTGTAGCATTAAAAGAAGGCGAAGTTCGTAAATATTATTTGAAAGAGTTGTTAAATATTAAGATAAGAGATAGAGAATTTATCGTAGATACAAAAATAGATGAACTATTAAATAATTCTATCTCTATTTGGTTCAATCAAGATACTGAACCATTTCTTGTAAAATTACATGCGAGTAAATTAGCTACAAAGTATTTTAAAAGAAGACCATTACCAACACAAATAATAGAAGCGCTAAGTGAAGATGACACAATGGAATTTGTAATTAAAATAACACATGAAATGGAAATATTACCTATTATTAAATATTGGATACCTCATTTACATGTTTTAGAACCAAAATGGCTCAGAGATATTGTCCGTGTAGATTTAAATAAGTATATTAAAGAGATGGATGCAATTTAATATATACAAAATTTAGGAGTATTATAATAAAAGAAATAGGTAAAGGTTGAAGGTTTTGTAAAAAATAATGTATGGTGTGAATTATTAAAATTAACAAAATATTTTTATATATAGTTTTATAGTACTCAACTTGTAATTCTTCTTAGATTTTTTATCGATTATTTGTTTTATATGATATAATGTACAAATAATCTACTATAAAAAGGACTAAAATGATAGGAAGAAGAAAAGAACTTAATTTATTGGATAGTGTTTGTGAAGATAATAAAAGTAAACTATTAGTAGTGCATGGTAGAAGAAGAATCGGTAAAACATATCTTATTGATTATATGTTTCAACAACACAGAAGTGACTGTTTATTTTTTAAATTCACAGGTAGTGCAGATCAAGACTCTTCTATTCAAAGAGATTATTTCATTGAAGCTATTTATACATGGTTTAAAGCTGAACCTACAACTCCTATCTCAAAGTGGCATCAGGTATTTATATTTTTAAAAAGAGTAATAGATAAACAACTAGAAAAAGAATCTAACCAAAAAAAAGTGATAATATTTATTGATGAAGTTGCATGGATAGATAGACATAATAAAGCTGGATTTTTAAGTGCATTTGGACACTTTTACAATGACTATATTGAAAGTAATAATAATCTTATAGTGATACTGTGTGGCTCAAATGCTTCATGGATAAAAAATAAAATATTAAAAGATACTAATGGTCCACTTTATCACAGAGTAGACTTAGAAATATCGATGAAACCATTTGATTTACAAGAAACAAAAGAGTATCTTCTCAAAGAGAAAAAGTTTGATATTGACAATAAAAGTGTTGTCGATATCTATATGATTTTAGGAGGTATTGCTAAATACCTGAGTTACCTTGATTCAAAACAATCTATCTCACAAAATATAAATAATCTTTTTTTCAATCTTAATTCACCACTATATGATGAGTACGAATCTATTTTCAAATCATTGTTTTACGATAAAGCAACTTCACATAAAGAGATAATTGATTTACTGAGTAATAAACAATCAGGATATACAATACAAGAACTAAATAATCTTATCAATAATAATCAAATAACAGCTATAAAAAATCATATAGATGAATTAATAGATACAGGTTTTATAAAACCTGTAAATATGTTTGGTAAAAAAGCTAAGGATACAAAATATATCATCATAGATTCTTTTAGTTTATTTTATAATAAATGGGTAAAACCACTAAGTAAAAATGATATAGCATCTTTGATTGATTATTTTGATACAAAATCAAACTCTCATGACTACATAATATGGCAAGGTTTTGCATTTGAGACTGTATGTATTGCTAATATTGAACTTTATCTAAAACAAAGAGGTCTTAGTGCTGCACTTAAAAGTGTTGGTTATTGGAACTATCAAGTAAATAGTGACATAGAAGATGACAAAGGGGCTCAAATAGATATTTTAATTGAGTATACCAACAATACCTATGATATTGTAGAGTGCAAATATTATAATAGTGAATTTTCACTAGATAAAGAGTATGCAAATAATCTATTAAATAAAAAAACAAAATTTATAGAACATGCTATCACACATAAAAAATATGATCTAAAAATAATAATGTTAACAACATACGGCACAAAAGTAAATCAATACTACAATCAAGTTAATATATCGCAAAATGTGATGCTTGAAGATATTATGGGGTAACTACACTTATACGGAATAAAATGACAATAACAGAAGAACAATCATTTTACAAATAGAACAAACAGACATAAAGATGTCACTATCCTCAACTATACTTCTTCTATAAAATATGTAGGAGTATCAATATGGCTCGAAGATCAAGAAGAAAATCACAAACACTAGCTACTGTAAATTTCGATTTATAGAAAAAGAACTACAATATAAAATCTCTTTATGGATGTTAAGAGTTATTATTAATTTAGGTGGTCATAAAGAGTTTATTGATAGTAGAAACTATTTTTCTAAAGATGATGTTGCTTATTATTTAGGATTTGGTAAATATGTTGATATGGATACAGATGAGTATCAAAGAAGATAACTAAGGAGCTTAAAATATGAATAATAAAGTAAAAGAATTTTTTAATAACTTATCTCAAGAAAAGAGAAAAATAAATAATCCACATCTAAATAAGCGCAGTTATAGAACAGCAGGAATAATGCCTGAGTATAATTTTTCGGTACCAAATATAAAGGAATTTTCACATTTTATTGAATGTGAAACTAGCCCACTTATTTGTCCAATGATCTGGGAAGATTTGGAGATTGATTTTAAAGATAACAATAGAAGACATTGTGAATATTGTGATAAGTTTGTTTATAAAGCAGATAATGAATTTATGATTAAATCATTAAAAGAAGATAAAAAATGTATGGCTATTTCTAATGTTTTATTAGAAAAAATCAACGGTAAAATTGATGAAGAAAAACATAATAATTTACAATATAGAATAGCGATATCCAAATTATTTTTGGTATATAAAAAATATAAACAAAAAAATTTTGAAGAGTTGTATGAATTGAATTTATCACAAGAGGAACAACTAAAAGAAGTGATTTTAAATATATTAAATGGTGATGAGTGGAGTGTTAAAAGTGATATAGAATTATTGAATGAGAAAGGTGTCGATGTAGAATTGATATTTACATTGGTATTGAATAACATAAGAGATGAAGACTTTAAAAAGATGGTTTTGGATAGAATTAATGATTATAATTTTGGTGGTAAAAATGTTAAGTAATATTGATGGTAATTTAGTAAAAACAGTATGGCATGAAAAGTTCTATGATGCATGTAAAAGTAGATTAAGTGATGATGAGTTTAATCAGATAATAGATGAACTTAATAATATAGTTAAAAGTAATATTGAAAATAAAGATGGTGTTGTCGTATCAAGCTTTATACCAGGAAGTGATTGGAGTGATACAGTTTGGGATCCTATTTATTCAAAAGCATGTATTTATGATGAGGAACATTCTGCACAATTTTTTGGACTTTTAGTATGTCAAGTTTTGATTGATAGCGATGATATATGGTATTTCTTAAAACAAGATATTGCTAGAGGTATGATATATTTTAGAAAGAAAGAAGTAAGTGAAATAAAGCAAGAAAATTTAGAAGTTAAAGTAAAACTTACTGTTTCTTTAGATGATTTGAAAAATAAGTTTGGAGATTAAAATGAGTATATGGATTATATCACCGGGAGAAGAAGCAAGTATTTGGAATGAATGTAGAGATGAAAATTATATAGCAATTGGCTGGGATAATATAAATATCAATAATTTTTTATCAAAAGAAGAGATTAAAAAAGAATTAGTAAATCTATACAAAGAAATAAAGTCAAATACTAAAAAACACAACTTTTTATGGAAATTTGGAAAACAAATTAAAAAAGGTGATATTGTAATAGCGAGAAATGGACAAAGTATAATTGTAGGTGTTGGTTTAATTACAAGTAAATATATTGCTCCAAATGATTATATCAATCCTAGAAAAAACAGAGAATATAAACAAATTAGAGAGGTGAATTGGCTAAATACCAGTGAGTATACTTTAAAGACAGGGCAGTTTGCACGAGATACAATAGTAAAAACAGATTTAAATGATGAGAGGGTATCTAAATATATTGAAGGGATAATAATGCAAAAAGAAATACAAGAAAAAATAGATTTATTAACAAATAGAAAACAAATTATTTTACAAGGACCTCCAGGAACAGGTAAAACAAGAGTAGCTAAACAAATAGCAATAAGAATAATAGATAGTTCATTGAAGATAGAAACGAATGATGATATTAAAAATAGCTTTACTAAAATTAATAAAAATCAAATTAAATTAATTCAATTTCACCCATCATATAGTTATGAAGATTTTGTAAGAGGTATAGTAGCTAAATCCAACGGTACTGAAATTGAGTATAAAACAGAAAATAAAGTTTTAGCTGAAATGGCAAAAGAAGCAAAGACAGATTTAGAAGAAAATGGAGAAAATGCAAATAAATATATCTTAATTATTGATGAGATTAATAGAGCAAACTTATCATCAGTACTTGGAGAACTTATTTATGCTTTAGAATATCGTGGGGAAGCAGTTGAGAGTATGTATGAGCTAGAAGGTAGTAGAAAAATAATTTTACCATCTAATTTATATATAATTGGCACAATGAATACAGCAGATAGAAGTATAGGGCATATAGATTATGCGATAAGAAGAAGATTTGCGTTTGAAAGTGTATTACCTGATAATTCTGTAGTAAATGATAGTTCTAAATTTAAAATAGTGGAAAGTTTATTTAAAAATGATAAGAATGAAAGAGCAGATACATTGTCACTCGAATTTAATCCTGATGATGTAATGCTTGGACACTCATATTTTATAGCTGATAATGATGAAGAACTAAAAAATAAATTAAAATATCAAGTAATACCACTTTTAATAGAATATATAAAAGATGGTGTATTAAATGAAAATGCCAGAGAAAAAATAGAAAAGTTGAAGTTTGAAAGCGATTGTTGATTCTACCGAGCATACACAAATAGATTATACTGATAACTTTAATGAAGATTGGTTTAAAAAATTTAATAAGCTTTACGATGAGCAAAATCCAAAATATTTAGGTCTTCATCAAGAGTATGATATCTATGAAATTAAATTAAAATCACATTACTACATTGGATATAGATGGTTTAATGAAGAAGCTAATGAATATATCCATATATCACCTAAATTAAATAATAGTAAACAAGCAGATTATCTTAAAATGTTCTTGGAATGCTTAAAAAACCCTATTGTTTCTAAGCATCTAAATGAAACATATAAAATATTTTATAATGAAAAATGGATAGAAAAAAAAGATTCTAAAGATGAAATAACACCATTAATAATATTACAATTTTTACAAATTGTTAAAAATATATCGACTAAAGGTTTAAAAAAGGGCTATATTAAAGTTACTGAAAATTTAACTTCTAAAATTAAGGGTAAAATTTTAATTAACCAAACCATCAAACAAAACCATTTTAAGAATAGACTTGACAAAACAGTATGTAATCATCAAATATATACAATTGATTGTATTGAAAATCAGATATTGAAAACTGCACTTTTGCAATGTAGTAGAAATCTACATGGTATTAACAACGATGATATATCTAAATTAATAAAGTTGAACCTAAATTCTTTTGATTTAGTTAATAGTAAAGAGGTATTTGATAGTGATTTTTCAAAAATCAAATATTCTCCATTTTACAAAGATTATAAAGAAGCTTTAAAATTAGCACAAATGATATTTAAAAGATTTGGTTTTAACTTAAACGATATTGATAATAAAGAAAAACATAAAATACCTCCTTTTTATATTGATATGCCAGAGCTTTTCGAAAGGTATGTTGAAGTAAAACTTAGGGAAAAATACAAAGGCGCTTTAGTACCAGGTTATGGTCAGAAAAATGGCAATAGTTATAATTGGGGTCTTCGACCTGATTTTATTGTAGAGGGTGAGCAACTTATTATTGATGCAAAATATAAATATTGGTTTGAACAAAACGATAAAGATAGTAAATTCAAAGATGATTATCAACAGTTAGCTTTATATGGTAGAGTTGTTGAAATTAGAAATGATATTGAGATATCTAAAAATGAAGAAGCAAAAATATTGTTTGTCTATCCAAAAATAGATGGGAAAGAATCCATTGATGATAATTTTAAACTAGAAGATAATTTTAACAATATATATAAACTTGGTATAAAAATCCATTGAAAAAGGTAAATGAATGACCCTATCTAAATCCCAATATATAAGAGGCTTACAATGTCATAAATCTCTGTGGCTATATAAAAACAATCAAGGGATAAGCCAAATAATCAAACGGAAGCTAGTTTTATATTTAACATACGAGTGAATGATATATTTAATGTGTTGAAAGCTATTGATATACTCTCAAAATCAATAGACAATGATACACTAAGTAATAGTCAAAAATATTATGTCGTAGGTGCTATGAGATCAAATATATTACGATATGTCAAGATTATGAAAATAGTGATGAATCAAATTTATATAAGTTTTTATCACTTTTAGAAAATAGTATCTATTTTTCTGAAGCAAAAGAAGATGAAGCTTTCTATAAATCTGATAATGCAAAATCTATAGAGATATGTTCTATCCATTCTACTAAAGGTCTAGCATATCCACTTGTGCTATTAGGGAATAGTGATAAAGGTTTATATGGACAGATTACAAGCGATGCTTTAAAGCATAATAACTTTACTTTAAATAATGAGAAAAAAGAGATAGTTGGATTTAAGATAAATGACTATATTCCTCTTAGCCATAGAGTAATAAAAGAGATTGATAAACTCAAACATCTTGCAGAAAAGAAAAGACTTTTATATGTAGCACTCACAAGAGCAGAAAATGATGTAGTCATATCTGCACAATTAAAACAAACATCAAAAGGTGGTATAACTTTATGGGAAGATAGTTATCTTTATATGATGATTGATGCATTAGATATTGATATTGATGAGCTTTATGGTCAAGGGATAGATTAAAATAAGCAGACATAAAGCAGTCGTAAACATAGAGTATACTTTTTTATATAAAAAACAAGGATGTAATTATGCCAAGAGTATTAAAAAATATAGACCAAATAGGAAGAGAAAAAAATAGAGATGTACTTTTTGTACAATTTGATAAAAAAGTATTTCCGAAGTATGATTATAAAAACTATAAGAATAGAGCTGAGTTATTAAATTGGTTGGACAACAATAATATATTGTATGAAGAGTGTTTTGGTGTAGCGAGTGATAATGGTTTTGGAAGATACCGAGGACAGCTATATATAGATGTAGTTTTTGATGAAACTCTTGATCTATATAATTTGTTAAATAACCACATAGAGCCTCAAAATGGGGTTTTGAGATTTGCAGGTATTGGACTGTGGACTTTACCATTATCAATGGCTATGAAAAATGCGTATATGGATGATCCTAATTATGAATCAACTATTTTTTGATAATATTTCAGTATATAAAGAAAAATATGCTAAAGTTTATGGAAAAGAATAGAGATAAGGAGATAATTATGAGTGAAGAGGTAGAGCAAGAATTATTAAGACAAATTGAACAACTTCAAAAAGAGATGAGAGAGTTAAAAGGTGTAGATGAAAATCAAATTCCTACATATGCTTTTAGTAAAGTTACACATACTATATTAAATAAATTAGTTGATATAAAACAAAAAATGAGTAATGAACATTTTGATGATTGGTTTGATAATAAAATAGTAGTTGATGATGAAAAACTTCAATTCTTTCAAGAACTAATAGATGACAATAAAGAGTTAATAAATGCTTATAATGAAGAAGATTTAAAAATAAAATTTTTAGCACCATTATTAAATAAAGTACAGTTTAAATCAACTAAAAATGAATTTAGAGATTTTTATGAACTACCAATGACTTATAAAACAGATAAATTTATCTTAAATGGAACTACAGATTTTGTAGTATCAAAAGGTTTATTTGTCGCTGAAAATCCTTATTTTTTTATACAAGAGTTCAAAAAAGGACAAACAGAAGGGTATCCTGAATCACAATTACTAGCAGAATTAATAAGTGCTGTAGAGTTAAATAATTGGAATAATATTAAAGGTGCCTATATTGTTGGAGCAATTTGGCATTTTGTTATTTTAGAAAGATTAGAAAAACATAAGTATAATTATTTCGTATCACAAAATTTTGACAGTACAAAAATTGAAGATTTAGAAAAGATTTATAAAAATTTAATATATATAAAAAATGAGATAGTAGAAAAAATAGAGAAGGATAATTGCTAACTATCATATCAATTGAACAGACAACTTAACATGCAGACATACATAAAAAGCGTTTATAAGCAGACATAAAAATGTCAAATTATGTTGATATAATTATCACAATAAAAAGGAGAAAAATGTTAGCTGGAACTGTATATTTCTACGATAATGATGAAAAATTAATTGAAGAGATGGATTTATATGATTATGAAAAGATGAGTAAAGAAAGTTTTCTTCACTATGTGGAGACTATAAAAGCCACAAAAGTTACACTAGGTGCTATTTATCATGGTCGTCAATTAGAAGAGCATCTAAGCGAGATTTATAATAGTAAGGGATAAAGATATTAAATACTGTTGAAATGATTCAACTCATTAAAAGAAAAAATGTATCGCTAAAAGGATAATAAAAATGACAATAGGACAAAAAATACCATCAAAACCAAAAGAGTACACAAAAGAAGAGTTAGAGATTAAAAAAGAACTCTCAAAGTTTAAGAATAGTTATATTTTTATAAATACAAATTTTAAAAGAAAAAGTGAGCCTATCTTTGTACTTGCTTGTTGTGAGAGATTAAGAAATATAGTTTTAGATAAAAATAAATTAATATTTAAAAGTGATGATGAGATATTTGATATAATATCAATAGTAATACAAGAAAACTATATCAATACAAAAGGTAAAGCAGCTATTTGGGGAGATATTGTAAATTATGTATACCACCATAATGATGGTAAAACTTATGTATTTGATACAAATGGTAAGAAAATCGAAAATATAAAAGTGTTTGAAAATAGAGCAAGTTTGAGATTAAAATAATGGATGATCCTGATTAGGAATCATCCATATTTTTATAAGTATAAATATTTTAAGGAAAGATATGAAAGAAAAAAAGAAAGCGAGTCAATTATATTTTTTCGAATCTCAATAAAAAATAATTAGAAAGGAATATATTTTGAAACTAGACAGAGTTACTCATTTGACATTTAAATATCCAGAATTTCCACCAAGACCAATAATTAGGGAAGTTGTTTTTTCATTAATGAAATATAAAGATGGACTCTATTTTGTTAATGGAAGTGATGAAATATTGAAAACAGTACTGAGCGAAGGTTGTGGATTTGTAGAAGATTCTGCTCTTGAAAATAATCCATCTTGTTTATATAAGAATGTTAAACCCGATGAAAGTGTAAAGGTAGATGAGTATGATGGTTTTTATGATTTGGATTTTGTATTAGGTTTGAATATATACATAGAATCTAATAGATATGGGAAAATAGAAATTATACCACTAGCTTCGAAAGGTGGAGTTAAGAAGCAAGCCTTATTATATGGAGATGGTACTACTCCGAGATATGTTAGATTGAACACTCCCAATCTATGTAAATTCTATCGAATGGACTATTTTAAATTAGAAAAAATTTAATATTAAACAAATGTAAAGTGTAATACTTTTATAATATATAAAATCTACAATAGGAGTATCAATTATGAAAAAGTTGATTAGTTTAAGCAGTATAGCACTTACTGCTGTTTTATTTATGACAGGTTGTGGTTCAAATAGTTCCCAAGTAAATACAGCCGTGGCGAGTAAAGATGCTAAAGTCATTTATATAAGCAATAGTGCTGGTTTTGCAAAAGGAGCTAGAATTAACCCTGCTATTAAAAAAGAGTGTAATTTAAATGCTCAGATCATTGATTATTTAAAAATATTTGGTGTAAAAAATAATATCAATTTTGTAGTTACCGCAAATAAAAAAGCTAAAAAGAACACTTTAAATCTAACGATTGATAATGCTGTCAGTGAAGGAAATGCCTTTATCGGTCATAGAAAATTTGTAAGTATTTCAGGAACTCTCAAAGATAATGGTAAAACTTACTCATTTAAAGCAGCTAGAAAATCTGGCGGTGGTTTTTTTGGAGCGTACAAAAGCTCATGTGCAGTTTTAGGTGGTACAGTCAAAAGATTAGCAAGAGATACAGCGGAGTGGACTACTATGCCAAATGATGGTGATAGACTTGGTGATATATATCTTATTCAATAATTTAAACTTTAATTATAATTAAAGTTTAATATTTTATAATAAGTAAAATTTATAAAAGGAGTATTAATTATGAAAAAATTAATAAGTTTAAGTGTTATTTTATTGGTAGGTGTTTTATTTATGACAGGATGTAGAAGTACAGCAGTATACAATGTTGTTGAGGCACCTCTTCCTATGACTAAAAAAGTTTCTAACGATAAGATTTTTAAAGCAATTAAGGCTGCAGGAAGATCACTTGGATGGAATGTTAAAAAGATTAAAAATGGTGAAGCAAAAGCAAGTATAAATGTAAGAGGAAAACACACAGCAGTTGTAAAAATTACATACAATCAAAAAAATTATTCAATTAATTATGTAAATAGCCAAAACTTAAAATACGATGCTGAAAAAAATACTATCCACAAAAATTATAACTCATGGGTTATGAATCTTGATAGAGCTATTCAATTTGAATTAGACGCTATTGAATAGTATAAATACATGGAAACTTTCCATGTATTTTATTTCTTTATATAAAAAACCACCCCTTTCTCTTTTGTATCCATAGAGATCAAAATCATTCTTTGAAAACTACTTTCAATAAAATCGATTATATACTCCATAGTATTTAAAGTTTCTTTATATGTTATCTTGTTTGTATCTGCATGGATAGTATTTATATTGATTTTTGCAAATTGATTGAGAGAAATCGTATCATAATTTAAAGCTTTTATTTTCTTATTGAGTTCCGTTATAGAACTAAAACTTTCTACTGATTCTATTTTACACAAAGCATTTTCTTTCGTTTTATTGATATATAACCATCCGCTATAATCATTTGAGGGTAAATTTTGTAGATTTGAGATGTATTTATTATAATCTTTTATACTACATAATGACTCATCTACTTTCCCTATCAATACATCTTGTAACTCATCAATCTCCAAATCAAAGAGTGCTAACTCAAGTCCTTTTTCAAAAGACAAATTATCACTAGTAAGTACCATATTCTTTCCATGTGACTCTAACGCTTGAGAGACATAAAAACTTGCATTGTTTGTATTGATATTTAAAAAATCAAAAGGCATAATAATAGAATCATTTGATAACTCTTCCAAAACTTTTTTAACACTTACTATCGAGCCATATTCACTACATATATAGATGCCAGTAGTATCACTCAAAGTACTTTTATCAACGCAAGATAATGCCCCTAAAATTGCTAAAATATTCAGCTTGCTTGACCGTCGTAAATTTAACTTTGTTATCTCTTTGAGTGCTGTTTTATATACTTTGATATCTTGTATCTCATTATTGAGAGAGTATTTTTTATGGATGTACATTATGACTCTTATTTGTAAGGATGAAAGAACTATTATTGCCACCAAAGGCAACAAAATTTAATAATACTGTCACTTTTTTGGATATATTTTTATGTTCTAATAAAGGGGTAAAACTAAGATTTGCTATAGGATGCTCAAAACCTAAACAGGCAGGGAAAAAACCTTTTTTTATACAATATAAGAGTACGATAAGCTCATTGGTACCACAGGCTCCCAATGTATGCCCTATATAAGGCTTGAGTGCTGTTACATCCACTTTTATTTTTTGACTGTTAAATAGTTTTGTAAGTGCATTTGATTCAGAAATATTATTATTTTCACTTCCTGTTGCGTGTGCTTTTATTAAATCTATATCTTTTAAATTTATATTTGCATTTTGGAGTGTTTTTTCTAATGTTTGAAATATTGGTTCGCCAGAAGGGTCGCTGCTGGTATCGGAAAAATTATCACAAATATTAGCAGAAGAGAGATATCTAAAATCATCATCACTTTTTCTTTCAGAACTTACTATAACAGCAGAGCATCCCTCTCCTAAAATAATACCATCACTTCTTGTATCAAAAGGTCTATAAACATTATTTTGAGATAACAACATAAAAGAGCCAAAACCATTAAAAGTACTTTTATTAAAAAGTTCCACCCCTATGACTATTGCTTTTTTTATTTTATTATGTTTGATTCGTTGAGCAGCATATGACAGAGCATTTATACTCGAAGTACACGCCGTTGAAAATAACAAAGATTTGTGTTTACTGTGTATATAGTTTTCAACAAAACTTCCAATAAAACCATAGCCTATATTTGATAATTCATCTTCATCTGGATTGTGATGATTTTTTTTATTTTGCTCTTCATTGAGAGAAATACCCATAGAGGTAGAACCTATAAATATATGTAAATCTTCTTTTTCTTTCAAATCTAAACAAGCATCTTGTAAAACATCATCGATAACTTTTTTTAAAATATCAAAGAATCTATTGTCTAACTTTTGAGAAAACTCTTCAATACTATAGAAAGCTTTTTTTCTAAATTTTTCTTTCAAAAAAACTTCATAATTTTCTTGATTTAAATTAAAGAGGGTATTTGTAATCTGCTCTTGAGTACTTCCCAAGCTACATACCAAAGACTTTCCTATAATATAACAATCACTTTTCATTTTATTCTGGCTGTACAAAATCAGCTAAGGTATTAATAGAAACCATCACTTTTCTCAATTTTTTACTATCAGTTACTACAATATTATACTCTTTTTGCAAAGCCATAGAGATTTGTAAAGCATCCATAGAATCTAGCTCTAGTTTTGACTCAGGGCTAAATAACACCTCTGTATCACTAACTTCATCTACTTCTATCTCTTTTTCACATTCATCAATTATAAGCTGTTTTAAGGCTAATTTTAATGTATCATCTTTTGAACCAATCATTTTATCTTTTCCTTTGTAATAATATATATGCAATTATAAAACACAGTATAGCAAAAATACTTAGTTTAAAAATTGAACTTTGTATATCTATAAATGTTCCACCATTGACAAAAACTTCCAAAAATCCATCCAAAGCCCATGACATAGGAGAGAGTTCCGACATCTCTTGCATCTTCTCAGGCATTATAAATTTTGGTACCATTATACCCCCAAGTGCTGCCAAAATAATATTGGATATTCCCCCTATAGAAGTGGCATCTTCACTTTTTTTAGCAACATTGGCTATAACTAAAGCAAAAGATATAGCAGCAAAAGAAACACTTGAAGCCAAGAGAAATATTAGCCAAACATTGCCTTGTATTTGCAAAGCATCTGTCCCTAAACGAGGCATAAGATACATCCCTACAAGTATCATAAAACATACCTGTACTAAGTTTATAATATAATAGGGAATCACTTTTCCCAAAAGTATTGGAAACATTGAAACATTTATACTTTTTATTCTTCGTAATGTCCCAAAATTTTTTTCATTGATAAAAGTATTTGAAATAGGAATCAAAATAAAAAACATAGAAAATATAAGCCAAGCAGGGACACTTTGCTGTACCGAAGTTACTTGAAAACTATTTTGTTTGGATATATAATGATGGTGTATATTTTTATAAAAATCTTTTGTCTGAGTAGTATCTACATCGAGTTGAATCAAAAGATTTTTTATAAGTTGTTTACTTATATTGGAGCTTAATAAGTTTTTCAATAAATTTATATTTTGAAAAGAACTTTCAGGTTTAGAATATATATCAATTTGTAAATCACTATTATTTTGAATACTTTTTAAATAATCATTTGGAATATGTACCAAATAATCATAGCCTTTTTTATATAAACTATTTTCATCTTTTACCACACCATTGACATAATTAATCTCAAAAAAGTTATTTGTTTCTAGTTTAAACAGTAAATCTTTTACTGACTTACTTTCATTTTCACTAGAAACTAAAACTTTAAATTTTACATCTATTTTATTTGAGTATGTATTTTGTAAAGCAAGTGACATTATGATGATAAAAGCACTCGGCATCACAAACAAAACCAATAAAGCGTGCATATTTCTTAAAACTAATAAAAACTCTTTTTTTAATATATATCGAAACATCAGTCTCTCAAATCTTGTTTGGTTATCTTTAAAAACATCTCTTCTAAACTTTTATTGCCATAATTTATAGAAAGTATTTTTTTATTATCTTTTTCTAAAGATACAATACATTTTGAAAACTCATCATATCCATTGTGTGTATCAATTTTTATAGTTTCATCTTCTACTTGTATTGTTACGAGTGCATTTTCATTTAATAGATTTTTTTTTGTATCTTTTTTGATGATATTTTTTTCATCCAATATAGCAATCTCATCACATAAATACTCTATCTCATCCATATAGTGAGAAGTATAAATAATAGTTGTTTTTTGTATTGTATTGATATTTTTGATGATATCAAGTATATATTTTCTTGACTGTGGATCGATACCTACCGTTGGTTCATCAAGATATAAAATTTTTGGATTATTCAAAAGTCCTATGGCTATATTCAGTCGCCTTTTTAATCCACCTGAAAAATCTTTTGCTTTTGTATTTTTGTATTTTTCTAAAGCGGTCATTTTCAGAGCTTCTAATATCTTCTTTTTTATATCTTGAGATTGTATTTTATACAAAGCCGCAAAAAATTCTAAGTTTTCATACGCTGTAAGCTCAGGATAAAAAGCATATGATTGTGGAATATAGCTAGAGTTTGATTGAATATAAGATTTATTTGTATTGTACTCTTTCCCAAGAATTGTGATACTTCCACTATCTTTAGATTCTAAATAATTTAAAATCGAAATAAGTGTCGTTTTCCCAGCTCCATTTGGTCCTAAGAGTCCAAATATTTCACCCTCTTTTATATGTAGATTTAGATTTTCCAAAACCCTGTGTTTGCCGTATGATTTTGTGAGTGACTGTATTTTAATCGCCATTTTTATACATTTACCCGTAGTTTTTTACCGACACTTGATACAGGTATTTTTTTCACACATTGTAAATCCATAGGAAATTTGAGATTTGAAAGTTGAGATTGGAGTAGTTTTTTTACCTCTTTCGCTGTAAACTTATTTTTCGTTTCAAGAGTCACATCTAAAACTTCCCCTCGTAAAGAGTTTTTATCATTTTTTACATATACCAACGCTTTTTCTATCGCTTCTTGTGTTTCCAAAATATTTTCTATTTGTATGGTTGAGTATCTTTTTCCTGCTATTTTTAAAATCTGAGAACTTCTTCCTATAAGTTTAAATTTTTCTCCAACAGATTCTATAAAATCAAATGTTTGCATTTCACCATCTGTATCTATAAAATCATTTTCATACAACTCTTTTGATACAAATGGTGATATCACTTTGAGTTCATTTTTTTCATTTACCTCTATTTGTACATCTTGCAAAGGTGCCCAAAGTGACTCATCATTAAATTTATACGCTATTCCCCCTGTTTCTGTTGAACCAAAAAGTTGCATAATATCACACGAAAATTTTTCATTAAATACTTTTGCATCATTTGGGTCAAGTGGTGCGGTGGAACTTAAAAAGAGTGCTTTTGACAAATCTTTGTGTGCCGATATTTTATTAAGTGCTTTGATATATAAAGGGGTAGTCACCACCAATGTATTTTCTTCTATACTATCAAGCAAATCATTAGGCAAAAAATGCTCTCTTAATACGATATCGATATCATTAAAATAGGGATAAAAAAGTCCCGTAAGAGAGCCATAAATATGTACAAAAGGAACAGTAACCACTACTTTTTGTATCTCATATTTTTTCAAAAGTGCACTCAATGCTTTTATTTCACTTAAAATATTGTTTTTTGTTTTTAAAGCAGCCGTGCTCTCACCTGTACTTCCACTTGTAAAATAGATAAAAGAAAACTCTTTTGTATCAAAAACTGTCTCTTCTGTAGTAGCTGTATTAAATTCACAAATATTTAAGTCTTTCAGTTTTTGTACCAAAAGCTTATTTGACTCGTCAAATAAAATAGATTTTGCATTACTAAAATAGGATTTGAATATATTTAAAGCGTTATGCTCTTTTGAGTGTGAGCTAATATACGATACTTTATTGTCTAGTTCTTTTTGAAAAAAGTTATCTTTTTCTATTGTATGTGAACAAATAGAACCATTGTCATTTAATATTTTAAGCTGCATTATTCCCCTTTGTAAATAAAATTAAAATTAAAATTGCGACTATACCTAAAGTAGCCACACTGCCAATAGAATATAATGAAGCAGTAGAAGAAAAAACCAGTACCCCAAATCCAGCAAAAGAACTCAACGCTGAAAAAAGTATTGCTTTTTTTGAGGATTGGCTATTGTCTTTTGTAAAATAAATCGCATAGTCTACGCTAATAGCGATGATAATAAAAAACATAAAAATATGTAATATATTTATCTCTATAAAACTCAAATAAAATAAAATACAAGCACTTGGAACAAGTATAAAACTCAAAGCATACAGCATCTTTTTTTTAGCAATACTTATAATAACAATCAAAATAAAACCTAAACTTAAAAGTCCAAAAAGTATCATTTTTTCTAAGTCTTTCTTTAGATTCTTTTCAAAAAGTTTTTTAATACTCACAGAATATACAAAATCAAACTCTGAAACCTTTTCTAGTTTTGATGCAGAAACATACACCACAGAAATATATTCCTTTTTGTACTTTTGAATTCCTATGCCAAACTCTTTTAGTTTTTCATCTGTAAAGTGTGGTATCACTAGATCATATCTATATACATCTTTAAAAGCATCTTTTTTAAAACCAGCAAGTGTTGTAAAATGTTGTATATCTTCTCGTATCTTTTCAAAATTAAGTGACTCTATCTCTTTTTGTTTGCGTACAAATTTTTCTTTACTTATCAATGAATCCAAAGAAGATTTTGAATCATTATCTATTTTGTGTACTATTTCATTATGGATAATTAATTCATCTATCGTGTTGGCTTTTATCACCACTGCTTGCCGTTTTTTATCCATCAAGTTTTTTTTGAAAAAAAGCTCTTTTGCTTGTAAAGATTTATTATCATAGTTTAAAGACAAAACATTAAAATCAAAGCTAAGATTTTGTAATGAATAGATGATTACTAAAAAAGAAAAACCTAAAAGATATTTACTATTGAAAATAGTATATGTTCTAAAGAGTGAAAATTCATTTTGTTTAAAAGTAATTTTAGTATAAATAAAAGCAAATATTATATACGAACACAAAAGAGAAATCATAGCAAACTGCGTAATTTGTTTAATAAGTAAAAAATTTACAAAGCTTAAAATAAAAAAAGCCCCAAAGGTTGTCAAAAAACCTAAAAAAACTTCTCTATTCAATCCAAGTTTTTGTTCATAATTTTTATGAAAATAGTGATGAAACATATAATCAATCGCAATAGTACTCACAGAAACACCAAACACCAAAACAAATAAAGAGATTTCATCATAGATAAAAGTGAGTATAATTGTTGCTAATAATGCAGAAGAAGCAAGAGTAAGCAGAGTATTAAAAAGTAAATTTATATTTCGTAAAAATCCTACATACAATAAAAGTAAAAGTATCCCAGCTCCCACAATTATATGTGAAGAGTCATTTTTAATATATCTTGAGTTTTCAACAAAATAATAAAAAGAGGAAAATGTGCGAATATCTTTGTATTTATTTTCAATTTTTTTAATCTTATCATAAATTTTTTCATAGTTTTGTAAAGAATTTTTTTCATTTGAAAGTGTAAATAGCGTTAGATATCCATACTCCCCTAGTAATAATTTTCCATTTTTCATAGGAATATTTTGTTTCTTATTTTGAAATAATTGTAAAGGATCTTTTGGATTTATATTCACACTTAGAAAACCATCAAATAAACTTTGATAGGTTTGAATAAGAGTATTTTGTACATTTAAAGTTTTTATTTTTTCTGTATTCAACTCATTAAGATACATTTTATATTTTTCTTGATATTCTAAAATTTTACTATTTTGTGTAAGATTTTGTAACTCTATACCATCTATTTTTAAAAACTCTTTCTCTACATTTCGAAGTATCTGTAATGACTTTTTATCGTCCCCTTTTACAGCTAAAAATATTTTCTTTTGTGAGTCAAATTTTAAAAATGATTCAACCAACTCTTTTTGTTCAGAATCAGGAAGCATCGCATATAAATTTGTCGATATTTTTTTATGTGACTCAAAAGTAAATGCAGTAAATAGTAGTAAAACAAAAAAAAGATAATTAAAATATTTACTCATCAAGTTCCCGTATAGTGATGATGTTTTTATTTCGCATAGAAACTTTTATAAACTCTAGTTGTGTATTTTTTTTAAATTCCACAGAAAGTATATAATTTCTGATATTTTCTTTTGGTGTTAAAAGCGTCACATCATTCTCTTTTTTTATAAAAAAATACTCTTTTATCATCTCCATATCATCTGTATGAATCGCTTGCATCAATAAAAAAAGCATTTTGAGTGCTATTTGATTGTTCAGGTTAATATTTTGTATCTCATTATCTATTTGTATTTGTAAGTTGTCATCTTTATAAATCAAAACTCTATTTGAGTTTTTGTATTGGAGTTTTATGGTATCTTGTGCAAACTCTAAAGTTCCTTTTTTATGGATACTATTTCCCAACACATCAATATATTTATCTTCTTCAAAATGAATAATTGAAGCATTTGAAACCATCATACAAAAAATCATCATACTTATAATTTTAAACATTTTTATCCTTTAAAAAAACAAATTTTCTATGTAAAAACTGAAAAATTCCACCTATTATAAACACTCCATACCATCCCAAAGAACTATAAAAAGCCCACATCACAATATCATTACCTATAAATAAAAAGAAATGAATTATAACATTTACAGAACTCACACCAACCCAATATAATGTGGATTTTTGAATATATTTCTGTTCTTCTATTGAAATCTCTTTTTTCATAAACTTTTTAGCATATTTCAAGACCATAGATTCTTGTTTTAAATACGATAAATATATAAGAAAAGTCACAATAAGAGACATTGTAAGAGGAAATGCTTTGAGCGCTATAACATCATCCATACCTACACCAAACTTATGCAGTATAAATAAGAGAATAGGAGCATAGAGTATAGATAAAATTATACGCATATTTTTATCGTACCATACCACCAGATATATTCAGTACTTCACCACTCACATAGGTAGCATCTACACCCATAAAGTAGGCACACTTTGCTACCTCATCAACTTTTCCAAATCTTTTTAATGGTATTGTTTTTTTCAACTCTTTTGTATTTGGAAGATTTTCTATCATCTCAGAATGTATAACTCCAGGAGCCAATGCATTCACTCGAATATTATATCGACCTAGTTCAATAGCAAGTGTTTTAGTAAAAGCAATCACTCCCCCTTTTGAAGCAGAATAATTCGCTTGTCCTGAATTGCCACAGATACCTGAAATAGAAGCTACATTTACAATACTGCCAGTTTTATTCATCATCATATTTTTTGATATCATCTTAGTGACATAATACAATCCATTTAAGTTTGTATTGATTACATCTTCCCACTCTTCATCTTCCATAAAGAAAAACAAATTATCTTTAATAATTCCAGCATTATTAATCAGTACATCCACAGATATATTTTCAAGTGTTGATTTGATAGAATTTTTATCTGTCATATCAAAAGTTATTAACTCTCCATACTCAATCGAATCCAAAAGAGCCTTTGCTTTTTCTTTATTGCTATTATAATGCACATACACAAAATACCCATTTCGTGCATACTCTTTTACAATCGCTTCCCCTATAGAACCCGTTGCACCTGTAACTAATACTTTTTTTTGTTCCATAAAATTCTCTTTTATACTAGTTTTGCATCTTGTAAAACTACTTTTACTTTTTTAATATCGATATCCATTCTTCTATCTTCATATAATGGTTTCGCCACTTTTCGTACCTCTTTATAGATATTACTTAAATATGGAGAGACTTCACTCTCCCCTCGTATATCCACTGCTTGTGCCATACCTATAAATGCGATTGAGAGCATATTGTGTAAGTCTGGCATCATTTTAGCAAAATCATTTGCAGCTGTTGTTCCCATAGACACTTTATCTTGATTTAGTGATTCTGTTGGTCGTGAGTGAATTGATGCAGCTGTTGTATTTTTAATAACATCAGCACTGAGTGAACTCAATGAAATTTGCATCGCTTTAAATCCGTGGAAAAATGGCTCTTTTGAAAGTTTTAGATTTTCCCCTAAACCACGATTAAATTTATGGTCAACCAATAAAGCAAACTCTTTATCTAATAAATCAGCTAAATTTGCTGCACATATTTTCAGTGTATCCATAGCGTGAGCTACATAACCACCATAAAAGTTTCCTGATGTATAAATCTTTTGATTTTCACCATCAATAAGTGGATTGTCATTGACTGAGTTTATCTCTGTTTCTACCCAGTTTTTAGATATATCCAAATTATCTCTAATCACCCCTAAAACTTGAGGTGCACATCGCATAGAGTATGTATCTTGAATATTTAAATTATTATCTTGGAAAAATTTATCATATCTACCATCTCTCCCATGAGTGAGTTTTGAACCTTGAATTTTATTTTGAATATTTTTAGCAGATCTAATTTGACCTGAAAATGGTTTTGAATCATGTACAAAATCAGCAACAGGAGTAGTATCACCCAATAAAACTTCAAACATACCAGCAACATACGATTCCATAGAATCCAAAATAACTTCAAACTCTTCAATAGCTTTCAAAGCAATAGCACTCATAACAGTAGTCCCATTCATAATTGCTAAAGCTTCTTTTGGTTCAAAAACATAGGGTGTAATATCAAGCGCATTATACACTTCCATTACATCTTTTATCTCACCCTTATAGTATACTTCCCTTTCACCTGCTACAACAGCCGCAATATATGACAATGGAGTCAAATCACCACTCGCACCCACAGAACCTTGTGATGGAATCACAGGAATAATATCTTTTTGGATTAACATCTCAAGTCTCTGTAAAAGATTTAGAGATACTCCAGATCGTGCTTTACTTAAAGAGATAGTTCTACAAATTACAGCATATTTACATACTTCATAACTTAAATTTACCCCAATACCACAGCCATGAAATCGAAAAAGATTTGTTTGTAACTTTGCTGCATCTTCATAGTTTACATAGTTTCTACCAGCATCACCATACCCTGTAGTAATCCCATAGATAGGTTTCCCTTGTTTAATCGTATCCATCATAAAATCGTGTGTATGATGGATAAATGCCGTAAACTTTTCATCTTTTGATATCTCTATGCTTTTTGCACTACGAATCTCTTCTAAGGTTATATCTCTTTTATCTATATTTAATCTCATTGTTTCTCCCAAAATTTATAAAAATTGAACCATTGGTTCGGATTATTTATTAGTATTTTTTCATATAAAGAGATATACCTTTGCATCGCTTCTAAAACCGCTTCTTTTTCTGGTACATCTTTATTTAATTCTATTTTAATATATTCTATTTTATATTTTTTCATCGATATAAACACAACAAAATACACCAAAATTGGTTTATTTAACTTATATGCTATCTGAAATGGATTTTTATTAAAGTTTGCTTTTTTACCAAAAAAATCCATCTCTATCTCTGCTCGTTTATTGGAAGCTCGATCCCCCATAATAGCCACTATCTCATTATTGATCAAAGCATTGGCTATCTCTATAGAAACAGCAACTCCCCCTCTTTTAAGATCTATTATATTTAGGTTTTCTTCTGATTCTTTCGAGTTTTCTATATCTTTGATACTCTCCAATAAAGCTTCTTGCATCACCACATTTACTTTATTTAAAATATCTTTAGTGTCATTATTCGCTGATGCTGCCCATCCTCCATAATGAGAATGCAACACAATACACCCCTCTTCCAAAAGATTTGACATTGTTTTTTTTGATTCATTTTCAAAAAAATACTCCTCTTTTGTGAGTTTTGTGATAAATCTATCTACCATACAAATTGCAAATATTCGTAGATGCTCAAAATAGATTGCATTTGAAAATGGTTTTCCAATAATAGAATAATATTCTTTTAATGATTCTTTTACATTTGAAGCAAATAAAAAATAAAAAAAAGTCACAGGATACATCAATATATAAATAAATCTATATCCAAATATTTTATACAAACTAAATACAGCCCCAATACTCCAGCCACTTCCTCTTTGTTTTGTTTTCATAAATTTTTATTTTTTACAGTTCGTTAATTTTTCAAAAATAAACCGTGGCCATTTAAAAGGAAGTATTTGGATATGTACCCATACGATTGCCATCGTATCAGAAAATTTACGGAAGTGACTCACTCGTTCTTCTGCTGTTGGATAATAACACTCAATTATCACCTCTTCTATTTTTTTGCCAGCATCCGCATGACGCACCAAAACTTCCATCTCCCAATCAAAGCGAGTCGTTTTGATATCTAAATCAAGGATAGAAATAGGATATATTCGAAAACCAGATAAAGAATCGGTAATCTCAAAACCAGTATCCCAACACGCCCAAAAATTACTAAACCATCTTCCAAATTTAGAACCATTTGGAATATTCATAATATCAAAATTTCTGGCACCTATGATGATTTTATCACCTTCACAAATAGTAAGTAAATATTGTATTTGTGAGGCAAGATGTTGTCCATCTCCATCTATACTCACAACATGCGTATATCCCAACTCTTTTGCTTTTTGAGTTCCTGTGATAATCGCTTGCCCTTTCCCTTGATTTTGAGAGTGTCTTAAAAATATTATATTTTCTTTCTCTTTTTTATCAAAAAGATCTTCTACTACTTTAGAAGAACCATCATCAATAATTATTAATTTATACCCATTTTCAATCACATCAAAAGCTACTTTTTTAATAGTTTGAGGATTATCATATGTGGGTATGATAACTATACTATTTATATTCATACGAAATTGTTCCTATTAGTTTTTCTACTCTATCTAAAATTTTAATTTTTCTTTTGTTACCATTAGTTGTGATATTATAGGATATCTCTTCATTAGGAACTGTTTTTTGTCTTAATTTAAGCAAAGAGACTTTTTCAATCGTATCAGATAATATCTCTGATACGATTTCAATATGACAAAATCCTGGCAATAAAGGATCATTGGGAAAATGTGCTTGAAATATACAATGATTTTCATCTGCTAATCGTATCACTACTCTATTTTTATTTTTTTTGACTACTGTGTACAGTTGGTTTATGTTAAACACTTGATATATCTCCTTAAAATTATTGAATAGAGATAGTAAACTCACCAGAACAAATAGTTTTTTGTTCGGTTAAGTCTGTAGCAATAAAACTATAATTACTCATACTCTCAAAACTTATCTCAAGATCTAAAGTAATTATAAATTGTGTATCTTCTGACTTATTTATCCATTGTATATTTTTGGCATTGACAAGATAGCCTACTGTATATCCACCCTCTTGAAAAAATGCAGCACTTGATTGTGCTGAAGCTTCTATAAACATAGCTAATGATGGTTGCGTATCAAATTTACATCGTATTTTTGCTTTTTTTTCATCCAAAAAAAGTATCTCTTGTGCAAAAATAAGAGGGGCTAAATGTGGTAATTTCATAAGTTGATTTCCACAATAATTTTATTTTTATTTTTCACTGTATAATTATTCACAATATTAAAAAGTTCTACTAAAGATTTTGGAATATGTAATTTATTTGTATTATCCAATTTTATATTTGCAAGTTCACTAGTCACTTTTACTCGTAAAGCCACTCCACATTCTAAATAATCTATACAACTATTAATCTCATCGATATGAGGAATATTTAAAGTTTCTATTCCCATAAGTAATAATTCATCTCCATCTAAAGCTTTTACAGAACCTGCTTTTAAAATATTTACAGCCGTATTATCTCCACTTGATATTGTAACTATCTCATTTGTATTTTTTGATAAAATTGACAAATACGAGATAGCAGTGTTATACACAGAATTTTGAAAGTGAGTAGGACTTATTTTTTCCTCTTCAGATATAGAGTTTAAAATTGTTTGTGTCGCTAAAAGCTCTCCAAAGCTACTCCCAAATACTATTCTTTCATCTGAATAATGTACTTCATTAGCAAGATATATCGCTATCTTAGCAGCTCGTGTCAGTCGTCTTCTTGTCACCATTTTAGGAACAAGTTCTTTTGTTTTAAGCTCTTTTATTTCTTTATGGTCCATCACAAAAGCAGCATCAAGTATCTCTAAATTGATTTTCATTGTACTGCCCCTAAAATTATACTACAGTTATTGCCACCAAAAGCAAAAGAGTTACTCATCACATACTTAATTTTTGTCTCTCTATTTTCTTTTGATATCATTATATTTTCATTTTCTTGATTTTCTAATGCAGTACTTTTTGGTATAATTTGTTTCTCTAAAATCAAAGAACATATCACAGCTTCCAAAGCACTCGCAGCCCCCAAAGTATGTCCTGTGATTGATTTGGTAGAACTTACATACACATTTGTTTCAAAAATACTTGCTATGGCATTTGCTTCTGCTTCATCATTGGCTTGTGTGCCTGTGCCATGTGCATTGATATATTGAATATCTTTTGCTAATAATCCAGCAGATTTAAGTGCATTATTCATCGACTTTTGAGCCCCTAAACCATCAGGATGAGGATGTGTCATATGATGTGCATCCGAACTATAGCCCACACCACATAACTCCACGGATTTTTCATTTACTTCTGTTTGGAGAAGTAAAGTTGCTATTGCCTCGGCTACATTCATCCCATCTCTTTTGCTATCAAATGGTTTACAAGGATTTGAAGATAAAACACCCAAAGACAAAAAACCACCTACAGTAGTTTGTGATATTTGATCTATTCCTACAACTAAAGCATTTTTATAGATCCCTTTTGAAAGTAATTCATACGCATATCCTATTGCATTACCGCTTGATGTACATGCTGTTGAAAAAGAGATACAATCCTTAAAAGAAAACTTTTTTTCGATAAGATAAGATATAGCATTAATATTATGTAAATTTGGCTCTATTTCAGTATAATTTTTTGTTTTTAAAAATACATTTTCAGTATGATTCATCCCTCCAACAGAAGAGCCTATGATCAAAATAGTTTCAGAAAAATTTTCTAAATTACTTTTGTCTATTACCTCCTGAATCTGTAAATACAAATTTTCATAAAAAGTATTATTTGATTGAATCAAACCAATTGCAGGAGATAAATCTTGAAAATACTCCTTTTGTTGTTGAATTCCAGAATGAGAATCTAAAATATTTTGAAATAAAGTATTGTTATCTAAACCAGCAGCACTTATACTTACTGATTGTGTTACATAGACTTTATTTTTTCTCATTGTACTCAAGAATCAATCGACTCATTTATATATTTTGCCAAATTATTTACAGAAGCAAAGATAGTATCATACTGTTTAGAGTCATTAATTTTTACACCAAACTCTTTTTCTACAGCCAAAACCAATTCAATAGAATCTACAGAATCAAGCTCCAAACCCTCATCACCAAATAATGGGTCATTATCCTCAATCTCATCCGATGTAATATCTTCTAAGTTTAGATACTTTATTAATACATCTTTTAATCTCTCATTTGTTATCATTTTATTACCCTTATTCTCTATAATACATATTTGGTATATTACAATACTATAACTTATTATTTAATATTATTTTGATTTTTTTAATCATATTTTTAACTTTAATAAATTTATATCAATACATGCTAAATCCAAAAAATTTATAAGTAATTAATAATTTACTATAAATTTTGTATAATAAATAAAAAATTACTGAGGATTTATAATGTGGGAAACATTTACAGGAACAAGAGCAAAAACAGGAATTGTTTTACTAGCATTCTTTTTAACAATAGGGTATATTAATTCTATTGCATTAACATGGCTATTTTTTGGAATATTTATGCTTATTGCAGTCAAAGAAGCTCTTCAATTATTCAAAATAGATGATGACAAAATATATTTTTATGCAGTCATTATTTGGATTGTAGCCTATTTTTATCCAAAACCAGAAGATTTAGTATTTGTTGTAGGGGTTATTTTTGCTTCTATTTTAGCCTATACGAAAAATTTTAATACTAAATTATTTTTACCACTTATGTATCCTATATCTTCATTTTTATTTTTATTTTCACTCTATGCTTCATTTGGGATAGACTCTTTAATCTGGCTTGTATTTGTAGTAGCTGGTACAGATGTGGGAGCATATCTTGTCGGAAAAAGTATAGGTTCTACAAAATTTTGTGAAACAAGTCCAAACAAAACACTCGAAGGTGTAGCAGGTGGTATCGTTACAGCTGCTATTTTTGGTATCATTTTTGTGCCTGATGAGATTGGACTTTTGATGGGATTATTTATCTCTATACTTGTTGCAATCGCTTCAGTTTTTGGTGATCTTTTTGAAAGTTATCTCAAAAGAGAAGCTGGTGTAAAAGATAGCGGAAATATTTTACCAGGGCATGGTGGTATTTTAGATAGAACAGATGGGTATTTATTTGGTGGAATTATTATGCTTGTGTTATTGAGGTTATTTGCTTGATAGTTTTAGGAAGTACAGGCTCTATTGGGGTAAATGCTTTGGCAATTGCTCAAAAATTTGATCTTGATATTGAGATTCTTGTAGCTGGAAATAATATAGACCTTTTAAATCAGCAGCTTCAAAATTTTTCTCCAAAACATGTCATTATTGCACGCCAAGAAGATATACATAAAGTCAATCATCTTAATGTATCCTATGGACAACAGGCTATTTTGGATGCTATTGAAAATGCTTCATCAAATTTGGTTGTCAATGCTTTGGTTGGTTTTTTTGGTTTACAACCAACTTTAAAAGCAATAGAGTGTGGGAAAAGAGTGGCACTTGCAAATAAAGAGTCATTAGTTGTTGCTGGAAAGTTTATCGATACATCCCATATCACTCCTATAGACAGTGAACATTTTGGACTATGGTATTTGATGGATAAAGAGAAAACGGTTGAGAGTTTGACTATCACAGCTTCTGGTGGAAGTTTTCGAGATTATCCTTTACAAAAACTCCAAACAGTCACTATAGAAGAAGCACTCGCTCACCCCAATTGGTCTATGGGAAACAAAATCACTATAGATAGTGCGACCATGACCAATAAGATTTTTGAACTTATAGAAGCTCGATGGCTTTTTGATACTACCGCTTGTGATGCAATCATAGAAACAAAATCAATCATTCATGCGATGGTAAATTTTATCGATGGAAGTACTACAGCACATCTAGCCAATGCAAATATGCAACTGCCTATATCGTATGCACTTATGGGTAAAGTTGAAACACCTATTTTAGAACCTGTTAATCTCCTCAAACTCCAAAATCTTGAATTTAAAAAGATAGAAACCTCTCGATATAATATTTGGGAGATCAAAGAGGAGCTCTTACACAATGATAATTTAGGTGTTGTTCTAAATGCTGCAAATGAAGTAGCAGTTGAGCGGTTTTTAAATGGGAAGATAGGCTTTTTGGATATTGCAGATACCTCAATAAAAGCAATTAATTATTTTCATGATACAAAAATTAATACTATTGATGATATATTTGAAGTAGATAAAAAAGTAAGAATGTTTGCACATGGGTGATATGACAATACCTTTTATTATGTTACTTATTATAACTATTGCTTTAGTTTTAGAAAGAAAACATCAAGAAGATAAATTAGTAGATATTTATGAAGAAAAGCTCAAAGAGTGGAAAAAACATGCCGCCCTACATACAGAAGAAAAAAAACCAAAAGAGTTAGTGGGGCTTGTATTTTTAGAAGATTCACAGCTCACTATTCAAGTGTTAGATACCAAAGTTATTGATACTCTTGAAAGAAAAAAGTACATGATAAAATCATAAAGGATTTACTATGAAAATTATAACCTTCTTATCTCTCTTTGCATTGTTTGTGTCCGCTTCAAAACTTACACGAAGTGGTGATTCGGTCATTGATGATCAAAATAAACTTATGTGGCAAGATACACGAGAGAATAGTAAAATTTTACTTACGCAAGATCATTCTATTGAGTATTGTGAAAAGTTAAATTTAAAAGGGTTCAGTGATTGGCGACTCCCTACAGTCAAAGAGTATGAAACAATCATAGACCGTAAAAGAATACGAGCAGAACTTATGATAAATAAAGCATTTAAATTTGTACTTAGAGATGATTATTGGTCACAAGATAGAACATGGAAAAGAAACTTTGGAGCATATGGATATTATGTATATTTCAAAAGTGGTGCGATATATTATCAAAATAGAACCTATCCAAAATATGTACGATGCGTAAGGAGTTTGAAATAATGAAAAAAGTGTTAATACTTCATGGCTGGGGTGGAAGTGATGAACCTCACTGGCAATGGTGGTTGGAAAAAGAACTTCTCAAATTAAATTATGAAGTTTCTTTTCCAAAATTTCCAAAAAGAGATTTGCCAAATTTAAGAGATTGGCTATCTGTTTTAAAAGATGAGTTTGAAAGATTTCAGCCAGACATTGTGGCATGCCATTCACTCGCAAATATATTATGGTTTCATTTTGTCGAGAGTTATCCTATCAAAGAGATAGAAAAGCTCATGCTCGTTGCCCCCGTACGAAAAAATTGTGACATAGCAGAGTTACAAAGTTTTTTTCCTTATCCTCTTCCTTTGGATCTCAAAGCAAAAGAGATTATAATGGTTGGAAGTACAAATGATATATATTTGAGTGTTGAAGAAGCTATAGAGTTACAAAGTGACTTAAATATAGGACTAAAAATATTAGAAGATGCAGGTCATATCAATGCAGATAGTGGATATGGTTCATTATCTTGTGCGATTGACTGGATAGAAAGAGAGAATAAATAGATGATATTAAGCATCGAATCATCATGTGATGATAGTAGTATCGCCATAACCGACATTCAAAGTAAAAAACTCATTTATCACAAAAAAATATCTCAAGAGTTAGAGCATAGTGTCTATGGTGGAGTAGTACCAGAACTAGCAGCACGATTGCATATAGAAGCTTTACCAAAAATTTTGGAAGAGTGTACTATTTATTTTAAAGAGCTCAAAGCAATTGCAGTTACAAATGCCCCAGGACTGAGTGTAACACTCACTGAGGGAGTGACTATGGCAAAAGCACTCTCTATTAGTCTTAATATACCACTTATTGCAGTCAATCATCTCAAAGGGCATATCTACTCACTTTTTATCGAAAAAGAGTCAAGTTTTCCATGTACTATTTTACTCGTTTCAGGAGGTCATACACAGATCATCGAAGCAACTAGTTTAAATGACATGAAAGTTGTAGGCAGTACTATAGATGATAGTTTTGGAGAGAGTTTTGATAAAGTTTCAAAAATGCTAAAATTAGGCTATCCAGGTGGTCCAGTGATTGAACAGTATGCACTCAATGGTGATGATTCGAAGTATATTTTACCAGTTCCTTTACGACAATCTCCTAAAATTGAGTTTAGTTATAGTGGACTTAAAAATGCCGTTCGATTGGCTATTTTAAAAGAGGAAGAAAATGATAATATTACGCAAACTACCATAGCCGATATCTCTGCATCTTTTCAAAAAACAGCGATAGAGCATATTTTGATGAAACTCAAAAAATATTTCAAAACAAACCCACCTACCACTTTTGCAATCGTTGGCGGTGCTAGTGCCAATAAATCTTTACGCTATAAAATAGAAACACTTTGTGATAAATATGGTGCAAATTTGTTGTTAGCACCTATGGAATTTTGTAGTGATAATGCAGCGATGATAGGAAGAGTTGCCGTAGAACAATACCTCAATAATGATTTTATAACTATTGATGCTATTGATATCAAAAGCCGAGTGGAGTTTTAGGATGGAGGAATTTATCGTTTCAAAAGAGGAACTAAACGAGATGTTTGAATATGGTGAGATAATAGATACGCTTAAAGGTTGGTACTATGAAGATATAGAGATAGAGATCATCGCTATTCATCCCATAGAAAAAAAATATCTTCAAGATATAATGAATGCAAATGAGTATAAGATTAGGGAAGTGTAACTCTCCTATCCTTTATATTCTTATTTGTTTAATACCTATATATGCCCCATTATTTTATCGAGTGTATATTGCATATCAACATCTAATTCCATTTTGTCCATCATCCAGTTTATATAGTTCATATCATTGTCACACACTTCAGAGATTTTTTTCCCTTTATGCTTACCAAATTTAAAAGTTTCTATAAATATTGGTGTTGTTGTTAACTCTACCATTTTGACCATAGGATTTACTTCAGGAAATTGCTTTTTAGTAAGTTTGACAAGATGTGACAAAAGAAGTTTCATCACAAGTACATCTCCAATAGCATCATGTGCTTTTATGGTGATATTATATTTATCTGCTTCTTCTTGCTCATTTTTATACAGCTCAAGTGCATATCTCAAAAATTGTAAAGCATGTGATTCACTCTCTTTTAAAAGATGTTTTGCAACTCGTAGAGTATCTATGATTTGTAGGTTTGAAACAAATCCTTCTTTTTTTAGCATCCCCATATCAAATGGCATATTATGTGCTATAAGAAAATTATCTTCAGTATTTAACTCCAACAATGTTTTATAGAAGTTTGTTTGGGTAAATAACCCTTTCCCCTCTAATAGATCAGGTGTTATACCATGGACAGCCATCGCTTGAATTTTTATAGGTAAAACAGTACTACATACTTCATCAAACAGATCTACTTTTCCTGTACCATCTACAATCATAGCACCCACTTGTATAATACGATCTTCTTCTAAGTTTCCTGTAGTTTCTGTATCAAATAGTATATATTTAGCCATTGAGTAGTTTCCTTTGAAATAGTGATACACAAAAAGCATATCACTTTTTTCTTATTTTTACTAAATATGTGTTAGTTTTACCTTAATTTTATTGACCAAAATTTTTATTTTTTCTTTGTTCTCGATGTTTCTCAATAGCATTTACTTTCATACCAATGTACATAATCTGTTTTTTATTTAAAATAGAGTATACATTCTCAATAAGATTTGCTTCCTCTTTTACTCTCTCTTCTCTTGTTTGTGTTTTAGCAGCGATATAGAGTTTTTTATCAAAACCATTTTCTGTAATACCTGTAAATCTTGATTTTTTGAACTTTTTCTGTATTGCATTAAATTGTGTCATTTGATCTTTTGACAAGTTCATATTTCGTACAGTTCTCATAATAAAATGTGCTGTATTTCCTTTATGTTTCTTTTTAAGTTGTTTTCCATGTGTATTTTGTTTTTGCATTTTACAAGCACCATTTCCAGAACACGCACCTGAATTGTTTCCATACGCCATTACACTACTTGTAGTAAGAAGTGCTGCTAAGATAATTGAGTTTCTAATTTTTTTCATTTTTAATTCCTTTAGTTTTTTGATACCAGAATTATACATTGGATAAGTTAACGGCTTTTAAATCGAAAATTAACCATTTGTTAACAATAATTTATTGGTGAGTAATAGCTTACTTTTTTGTAAAAATTTTGCTACAATCTTTTATGAAAAAATTACAACACTATCTCAAAGAGATTATTATATCACTTATTATTATCACTATTATACTCAATATAGTGAGTTATTATCGTTCTTTAAGCGTAAATCACAAAAAATTTCCTATACAAAATATACAATTAAATGATCAAGCTCTTATGGTTCATTTTTGGGCAACATGGTGTCCTATTTGTAAAATAGAAGCTCCCAATATCCAACAAATATCAAAACACTATAATGTTCTTACCGTTGCAGTTGAGAGTGGATCAGATGAAGATATTCAACAATATTTAGACAAAAACAATCTTGATTTTAAAGTGATCAATGATAAGAGATATGCTCAAAAATTTAATATTCAAGTATTTCCAACAACCATTATTTATGACAAAAACAAAAATGTTATTTTTACAGAAGTTGGATATACCTCAACACTTGGTCTTTATTTGCGAATGTGGTGGGCTAATGTGTAAGATTTTACTTTTCATTTAACAATGCTATGGTTTTTTTATAATCTCTTTTATACAATAACTTTTGTACTTGTGCCAAAATATTTTTATCTTCATTTGAAAGTGTATATAGAGACAATTCATTTATTATCTCATTACAATGCTTAACTCTTCTTTTGGAAGTAAATTCTTTGAGAGAAGAGAAAAGTTCATCTCTTTTAATCTTTTCAATCTCCCCTAAATTTATAGCCAATTTAAGATGTTGTATATCTTTTAATTCATCAATCACTTTGTGCAATTCATCATAAAATAAAGCAAAAAGATTTTTGTCCAAAGTTTTTTCTATCTTTTGTGCAACAGCACTTAATTGGATGGCTCCTATATTTGAAGTTAATCCTTTGAGGGTATGAAGTGTTCTTTCTAACTCTATTTCATTTAACTCTTCGATTTTTAAATCATGGTAATTATGATGAAAATCATTGAGTATTTTGAGATACAATTTTTTATTTTCACCCATATGTGAAAGACCTTTGTTTGTATCTATATTGATAAAATTTGGAATATTTATATCTTTTTCTTGCTCAGTAATATTGGTATTATATTCTATTTTTTTGGATATATATTTTAAAAGTGTAGCAAATAATTTTTCTATCTCTATTGGTTTATTAAGATGTTCATTCATACCCACTTTTTGTGTCTTTTCTATATCCTCTCTCATCGCATTTGCTGTTAATGCGATGATTGGTATATCTTCTCCTATGACTATTTTTCTTATTTCTCTCGTTGCTTCAAATCCATCCATAATAGGCATCTGTAAATCCATCAAAATTAGCTCATATTTCAAAGAATTATTTCTAAATAACTCTACTGCTTCTTTCCCATTAGAAGCTATATCTATCTCTATGCCACTTTTTTCCAAAAGACCTATAATTATCTCCTGATTTATAGTGTTGTCCTCTACGAGTAATATCTGTGAACCTTTTAGACTATTGATACTTTCTAACTTTGGAGTCTCTTTGTTTTCCAATAGCATCTCATCTTTAGCTTTTATAAGAGTAAGCTCAAAACTAAAAGTGGAGCCTTGACCTTCTTTTGATACACACTTGATAGTACCACCCATCAACTCAACCAATTGTTTAGAAATAGAGAGTCCTAGACCTGTTCCTCCATATTTTCGTGTGGTACTTCCATCTGCTTGAGAAAATGACTGAAAAAGATTCTTTTTTTGGAGACTAGTCATCCCTATCCCTGTGTCTATTACATTAAAAGTAAAAAGTGTATCTCTACTCAAAATCTCTATTTTTATAGAGCCTTTTTGTGTAAATTTTACAGCATTACTGATAAGATTAAGGAGTATTTGAGAGATTCGTAAACTATCTCCATGAAGATGTTGTTCTATATTTTTACCATATACTATATCAATCACTAGCCCTTTCTCTTTTGTTTTAAATTCTATTAAACTCACTACATTTGTAATAAGTTTTTTGAGATCAAAATCTATTGTATCGATATTTAATTTTCCAGCTTCTATTTTTGAAAAATCAAGTATATCATTTATAATACCTAAAAGTGAAGTAGAACTACTCTGTATATTTTGGATATATTTTTCTTGTTGCGTAGAGAGTGATGTTTGTTTTACAAGGTGAGTCATCCCTATTATTCCATTGATAGGTGTCCGTATTTCATGCGACATATTAGCCAAAAATTCCGATTTCATTTTTGCTGTTTCTTCCGCTTTGATTTTTAATATGTGGAGTAGATCATAATCATTTTTGAGTTTTGTTTTAAACTGCCTAAACCATTTGATAAGTGTTGTTAATTCATCATTGTACTCATCACTCTCTATATTTTTAGAAAAATCTGGTTTGTTTGTTGCCAAATTTTCCATCATTGATATCACTTTTGTAAATCTACACTTGACATTTACATATAAATACAATGCAATACTTATCATAACACACAACCCAAAGCAGGAGAGAATAAAAAGTCTATTAAAAAAACTGTTTGTATCTGCCGAAAGATATTCTATTGCATTATCAAATTTTTTATAGGCATTTTCTTTTTGTTTTATAAAATACAAAAGTGTTTGCTCTTTTTTTTCTTGTAAAGTAAGAATAGAATTTTCATCTATATTTTCATCTATATTTTCTATAAGAGATTGAGTGAACTTCATAGCATATTTGTAATAATCCTCTAATAATTCTATCTGTTTTGTATTATCTTCATATTGCTTTAGTTTTTCTAAGTTATCTAAGATACTCTCTTTTCTTTTTTGAACTTTTTGCAATGTATCAATTTCAAAAGTCATGGCACTCTCAGTAAATAAAGTAACCATATTTTCAAATAGTTTTAAATTTTCACTATGAATAAGAGAGGAGGGATATTTGTTGGTTTTTAATTTTTCTATTTGTAAGCTACTATTTTTTGTAAAAAAATATCCAAAACTTATAGACATCAAAAATATAAATATTCCTAATGCCAATATAAGCAAGAGCTTTTGTAAAATAGTAAAACGAAACATCGTTAAAATGCAAACACCAGTGACGCTGTGTAGAGATACGCAGGCTCATCTTCA
>Ga0193961_1000009_pt1 | contig 88188 bp, 94 predicted proteins | sample FB_4_MG_FD_140371 | JGI IMG/M metagenome (GOLD analysis project Ga0193961, IMG submission 140371) | Microbial mat bacterial communities from the Broadkill River, Lewes, Delaware, United States - FB_4_MG | ecosystem: Environmental > Aquatic > Freshwater > River > Microbial mats | place: USA...
CCCCATGAGTTTCATGATATGATATTAGCTCATTGGCGTGTTGAATCATTTCACTATCATAAAGATATGCTGATGCAAGAAGATGCCCATATCTGTTATGTGAATCCATTTGCAATGACAATATAAAAAGAGTATGCCATCATGATGATAATTTTACTTCAGATATTTTTGAAATCTAATTAGTATATTTTTAATAAATTTTACTAAATTTTTAAGTAAATTAATTTTTGCCAAGAATAAAGCTCACCCTAAAAATTATAGAATCAATAAAAAAGTGGCTTTTATCTTAAAATAAACTAAAATTCTAATATTTTACTTTTTATGAAATCTATAATACCGTAAATAAAGGTGCTATAAATGGTATTTTTAGATTTGGTCGGACTTACCTAAGTGTTGAATATGAGATAACTTGATAAATGATTTTTGATTGGGAGTGTTCATTTATCAAGATCAATTTTGTTTAGATTTGCAAACTTTTTATGGCATCACCATAATCATCTGCACCATATACATAACTTCCTGCCACAACCACATCTACCCCTGCATCTTTTAGTACTGAAATATTTTTGTCATTTACCCCACCATCTACTTCTATAAGACAATTTGGATTGATTTTGCTGATAAGTTCTTTTAATTTTTTAGCTTTTGGTATAACACTTTCGATAAACTTTTGTCCTCCAAACCCAGGGTTTACAGACATCAGCAAAACCATATCCAGATCAGCTATCAAATACTCAATATCTTCAGGACGACTATGAGGATTGAGAACAACAGCAGGTTTGATACCATAGCTTCTGATCTTTTGGATAAGTCTATGAGGATGTTTCTCTTCTTCTATATGAAAAGAGATATACTTAGGTTTTAGAGAAGCGAATAGATCTACAAAAAATGAATTGTTTTCTACCATAAGATGTATATCCAAAGGTTTTGTAGCTATTTTGGCCACAGCACTTACGACAACTGGTCCTATAGTTAAGTTTGGTACAAAATGACCATCCATTACATCTACATGAACTAAATCACAGCCACCATTACAGATAGCTTCTATCTCATCGTTTAATATTCCAAAATCGGCACTTAGTATCGAAGGTGCTACTTGCATTTATATATCCTAGTGTTAAAATAATTTGAATTATAGCAAAGTTAGTTGTTTTGTTTGATTAAGAGAATTATTTTATCATTTTTGTTGTTTTTTATTTCAATTTGTGTACACTTAGCTCCTTAAATACAGTAGGAGTTTTACAATGCAAATATTTTTTTATCTAGGTTACATATGTTAAAAGGAATTATTACACTTTTAGTTTTTCAATTTTTAGGAGAATGTATCACAAAATTATTTGGTTTACTTGTCCCTGGTCCTGTTATAGGAATGGTTTTGTTACTTCTATTTTTAATTTTGAAAAAAAGCAGTTTTGAAAGCTTAGACAATGCCGTTACACTTCATTTACGATATTTACCATTACTTTTCATACCAGCTGCTATGGGTATTATCACTCAAGTAGATATTATCTCAAAAGAATTTTGGGCTATTTGTATCTCTTTAGTATTTGGTACTATCATTGCTTTAGCATTTTGTGCAAAGTTGATGGATTATTTAACGATACGGCAAGAGGATAAAAAATGAATATCGAAGCACTAATCACATATATCACTACAACACCTCTCATATGGTTACTTATCACTTTGGGTTCTTTTAAATTGGGTATTATTATCTATGAAAGATTTAATAAAAATCCCCTCTTACAACCTATAATCATCTCTTATTTTATTATCATATGTACCCTTTTTATGACAGGTGTTTCGTATGAAGAGTATTTTAAAAGTGTTGAGATTATCCATTTCTTTTTAGGACCTGCGACTGTTGCACTTGCCTTGCCATTGTATAATAATCTCAAATATATAAAAAGTTTATTTTTTCCTATAGTTATCGCACTTTTAATTGCAGGAACTTTTTCTATTGTTTTAGCAGTTTTTTTATTGTGGGCATTAGGTGCTCAGTTACCGACTATTTTATCCATGACTACCAAATCTATCACAGCACCCATTGCTATCATCACATCTGAACAAATTGGTGCTATTCCCTCATTGGCAGTTGGTTTTGTAATCATTACAGGAATCATAGGGGCAGTTTTAGGAACAACGATATTCAAAATACTCAATATCAAACACGATACCTCAAAAGGCTTCGCACTAGGAGTAATATCTCACGGTATAGGAACAGCTCGAGCTATAGAAATCAGTCAAAAAGCAGCGGCATTTTCAGCATTGGCTATGGGACTTAGTGGGATAGTTACTGCTATCTTTCTCCCCTTGATTGTTGAGTTTTTGAAATAATTAAGAAAAAAATATAACAAAAAAAGGGAGATAACTTTCATTATCTCCCTTTTTTATTCTTACATTATTGTTATTTATACTTTTGAAATAGATAAAACACACCCAATACTACAAAAGCCACAAATGCCAAACCATACGACTTAAATTCTTCAATATATGTATACACCAAATCACCCATCATATAAGCAGCTGTCCCTATAACTATCGCCCAAAGTGCTGTTGCAAAGATATTGAAAAACATAAATTTTTTATAGTCATATTTGGTTAATCCCATTGCTAAGGGAATAAGTGTTTTTATACCATATATATATTTTTGGAGAAATATCACCCACGAACCGTATTTTCTCATTAAAAGATGGGACATTGCTATCTTTCTTCTATGTTTTTGCATCATTTTTTTTGCTTGGTCTTTATTTTTTCGAGCCATTGTAAACAAAAATTGATCCCCAACGAAGTTCGCGACACCAGCGACAAGTATGGTGATAAATATATTGAGATCTCCACTATACGATAAAATACCAGCGACCACTAACGCTAAAAATCCTCCTCCAAAAGAGTATAAAAAAAGTATTATGTATCCCCAGTCCTTTATCAGAGCTTCCATTATAGTAACTCCATCCCATCGTCATCGAGTTTGATGATATTATCTGTAACTAGTTTGGTCAAAGCTCTTTTATACGCTTTTTTACTCATCTCAAACATCTGTTTTATATCTTGTGCATCTGTTTTGTAGTTGTATGGAAGATCGTTGTTGTTTTGTTTTAAAATATCTACTATTTTTTTAGTATTAACATCATCTGTAAATGTTTTACCTATTGGTTGTAAAGTGATATCTATTTTTCCATCATCTCTAATATTTTTAATATATCCTTTGATTTTATCCCCTACTTCAATCGTTGTAAAAAGTTCATTGCTGTATATCATTCCTTCGTATGTATCATCTATGATTGTTTTGTATCCCATAGGTGTTTTGGCAAATACAAGAAGATTTACATTTTGATTTATCTCTAAATTTGAAGTATCAGAAGTTAAAAAAGAAGTAATTTTTTCAACCCCTATAAGTCTTCCACTCTCATCATCTTCTACGATTCTTACTATTCTAGTTTGACCATCTCTAAAAGGATTCTTTTGTCTATTTTTGGGGACAAAAAGATCTTTTTGTAAACCCCAATCTACAAAAGCACCAAAATCTACCACATCTACTACACGGGTAAACATAAACTCATCTTTCATTCCGTATGGTTTTTGTGTAGTTGCTACAAGTCTATCTTCACTATCAGTATATATAAATACTTCTATCTCATCATCTACCTGCATATCTTTTGTTACATACGCATTAGGTAAGAGGACAACCTCTTCATCTATTGCTTCCAAATACGCACCTGGCTCTGTTAATCTGTTGATTTTTAAAGTGTTTAATACACCTAGTTCTATATGTTCATTTATCATGACATGATTATATCTAAAATTTTGATTAATTTTATATTTTTGTTACTACTCTTTTATTTAAATATTCTTTTACTGTATCCATAGTGTTTAATTCACCTACCTCCATATGACATGATATACATTGTACTTCGTATTTTTCTAATTCTTTATTTATTAAATCAAGATTTATCTCGATATGCGTATCATTTAAAAGTAAAAAATTTGATCCATGAAATCTAAAAACTTCTTGTATATTGTAATTATTTGCGATTAACTGAGATAAATATATAAGAAATTCATTTCCTTTTTCCCAACCATATTTTTTATTGTATTCTGAAAATTTTTGAGTATAAATCAAATTTATACATTTATACTCTTCTAGTCCTTGTTGCAACAATAAATTTAAATAATTTTCATTTGAAAAATTTGTCAAAGAATCTTTAAAAAAATATGCAAAGCGTTCTCTTTCTATTACTGTTTTAGGTAACTGTTTGGCTTGAGAATGGACATGTATATCTACATTTTGGAGTACTTTTTTGGCAATTTTTACTACTTTAGGATCAAAAAATACTCCAGAACATTCTTCTAATTCTCTAATCGCTTCCTCTTTCGTTTTTGTTTTATTGTATACTCTAGTAGATGTCATTGCGTCAAAAGAATCTGCAATAGCTAATATAGAAGCCAAGAGAGGTATCTCATCTCCTTTTAATCCATTTGGATATCCACTTCCATTATATTTTTCATGATGAGATAAAATAATATTTGAAAACTCTTTAAACATTGGAATTTTAGAAATAACATCATATCCTATAGCAGCATGACTTTTAATGATCTCAAATTCAGATTTATCTAATCTTCCTGGCTTTAATAAAATAGAATCAGGGATACCAACTTTACCAATATCATGTAACAATCCTATTTGTTCTAACATACTTATATCTTGAGCGTTAATGTTCATAGCCTTTGCTATTATAATTGCATACTGTGATACTCTTCGAGAATGTCCTGCTGTATAAAAATCCCGTTTTTCTATTAATTCGACCAAAGATACTATAGTTTTTTGATAATTATCTACTGTTTCATGTTCTTTATTGACAAGCTCTTTTTTGTATCTATAAAACATCTTTTCTAAAAATTTTGACAAGATAAACGAGATAATAAAAATTATCAACATTAAAAAAACTATCGACATATATAAGTCTGTAAAATACTCATCATATTTTTCTTCAAGTTCATTTTCTTTTTTTTGGACAATTAAAGTTAATTTATCAAAATTAAAACCAGTTCCTACAATCCATTCGCTATTTTGTACTTTTATAAAGTAAGATATTTTAGAATGGTTTTTTTTATCAGTAACATAATTATATTTTAAATACATATTTTTATTTGAAGAATCTATAAAATTTTTTAATTCTTTTGGAAACATGGTTATTTTATATTTTGTTTTTTGTATTATATTGTTTATCAACAATACATCTTGATTTGTATCTAAAACAAAAACATATTCATTATTTGCATATTGAAGAGTTGAAAGATGTTCTAACATATTTTTTTTTATGATATTTTCATAATCTTTTATAAAAACAGCTGTAGTCAAAACTAAATCATAAGGTTCAAATTTTTTAATAATCCCAACTTTTTTAAAGAGTTTAGATTTGTCGTTTGGTTTGTAATAATCCCAAATAACAAAATCTTTCCCTTTAGTTTTGGCTATTTCAATAGCTTCACGGACTGAGTATCTTCCACTATCATCTTCTCTATCCAAAATATTCGTACCTTCCATCGTATGGATAGAAAAATATCCATTGCCCCTATCAAATCGTATAGGTTCTATAGCATTTTTTATCTGCTCAATAATAGCTTTTTTTGATAAAATATTTTTATCTTTTTCATAAATATTTAGAGCAATACTATGAATAAAATCTATTTTAGTATGTAACTCTTTTTTGAGTTGAATTTCAGAATTTTTTATTGTACTATTTATATATTTATTGACTATAGAAAGATTGAGTTTTATTCTCTCTTTATTTTTAAACATATATTCTTTTTCTATTGCCAACTTTGCTTGCTTAAAATCACTCTTTTTTTGTATATAAAGATAAAGTGTTGCTAGTATAAGAAATATAAACATAACTAGAAAAGGAGTATATTTTATTATTTTTAAAATTGTTTTTTCTTTTGAAGATGATTTCATTTGGATCCTTTGCTATTATAACAGCTATTCTATCTAAATGTAGTTTAATAATTTTATTATCCTCCATTACTTCCAATGAACTAAAAAATACAAAATCTAAAAATGATTAGATTTTAATTTCTCATTTTAATCCGATCAAATTTATTTTTTGAAACATTTACAACTATATCATTTGATATAGATTGTGTCTGTTTTGCTATAAAATTTGCTTTATCTGCTATAGATGCATTTTCTTGAGTAAACTTATCTAACAATCCTACAGCATCTGATATTTGTCTCATACCTACTGTTTGCTCTTGTGCTGCTACTGTTACATCTTCTATTAATTGTCCTGTTTGTACAATTCTACTTTCAAGATTTTCAAAACCTTCAATCATACTATTACTTATTTGTTTTCCCGTGTTTGCTTTTGTTGTAGCATTTGCAACTAAAGTTTTTATCTCATTTGCAGCTTCTGCACTTCTACTAGCAAGATTTCTCACTTCTTGTGCAACTACTGCGAATCCTTTACCTGCTTCACCTGCCGTTGCTGCTTCTACAGCAGCATTGAGACTTAGAATATTTGTTTGAAATGCTATTTGGTCAATCACTGAGATCGCATTACTTATAGATGTGACTTCAGTATTAATCTCTTCCATCGCTTTTACTGTATCCGTTGCAAGGGTTTTGCCCTCATTTGCTGAAATTTTCGTTTGATTCGAGATACTACTCATCTCTTGAGCTTTTTTATTTGTTTGCTCTATATTACTTGTAATTTCATCAATTGATGCTGCTGTTTCCTCTAAAGAGCTTGCTTGACTTGTGGCATTGTTACTAAGTGTTTGAGTATTGAGTGATAATTCATCTGAGCTAGATTTTAACATTTCACCATTCCCTTGATTTAATTGGAGTATATTAGTGATCATTCCATGCATTTCAATAATCTCCTTACCAATATTTCCAGTATTATGAGCATCTAATTTAACAGTAAAATCCCTATTTGAATAGCTTCCAAGTGCACTAATAATAATATTCATATCTTTACCAACTTGTTTTTCTAAATGGTTTAACATCTCATTTAAAATATCTTTTAGATCATTGAGCGTTTTAGTTGATGTAGATTTTGAGATTCTATTATTGAGTCTACCCTCTCCCACTTCGTTTGCAATAGACTTAACATCATCCAATAAAATCAAATCTTCATTATCTTTTATTTTTATTTTTTTAATATTTTCATTTAAATTATTAGCCATCAAACCAAATTCATCGTTTGATTTAATTTGAACATCATCTGTATTATTAGATTCTTTATTGAGGTACTTAAAAAAAGATTCTAAACCTAAAGATATTTGAGATAAGTTTGTTTTTAATGTTTGGAGTGAAAAGTATATAATAATGGCAATAATTAAAATTCCTAATAAAGATGCTATGATAGAAAAGTTTCTCATATAATCCGCATGTTCCAAATATTCAGCTGTCGGTGCTGATAATATTAAACTCCATCGGATACCTGTCTGTGCAATCTCAAATGATTTTGCATAATAGAATGATTCTAGACCATCTTTATATGATTTTTTATAAAATTGATAATCTTTACCACTTATAACATTTTGAGATAATTGGACATAATCGGGGTCATTTTTTACGATATCTAATAATTTTTTACCTACAATCTCTTTACTTGGATGCCCTAAAATCACTCCATAACTATCAATATTAAAAGCATATCCATGATCAAAAACTTTAATATTATTAGACAAAGTATTGAAATTTTCTAATGATATATCAACTCCAACAGCACCTATAAAAGTACCCTTTTTATAGAGTGGCATAGCTATTGTTGTCATTAAAACATCGACACCATTTACAGGATAAATATAAGGTGCTGTTATATGTAATTTTCTATCCTCTTTTGGACCTTTGATCCAAGCACTTTCTTCATTGTAAGGTTCTGAAGAACTAACTGTTATCCCATTTTCTGATTTTACCACATAAGGTAAAAATACACCATCTTTATCATATCCATCAATGGAACTATTTGGGTTAATTTCAAAAAGTAAATCTTTTTCCTTAAAAGCAAACCAAACTCCAATTATCTCTTTGTTTTTATGTAAATACTTCATAAAACTTATTGTATCAGCAGGATTTTGTTTTACATTATTGTCTATGGCTGCTTGATATTTAGCTGATAGAGATTCTGTTACTATCACTGAACGACCAACAATACTTTCAATATTAGAAGCGGATCTACTTGCTAATTCTTTAATATAAAGCTGTGCATCATTTTGCGATGTTTCATATGAAAATTTAACAACTAAAAACATTGTTATTGCAAATATTACGACCGTTGTACCTAAAACTTTAATCAGTAATTTATTACCAAAACTTGAACTTTTCTTCATGAATCAACCTTATTAATAAAATATGGTATTAGAATACAATATTGTTATTCTTAGATAACTTAACTAAAACCTTATTTATCTTTTATTTTAGATAATAATATGCTATAATAACTTTATGAAACACTTAAGAGGTTATGGTAAACGATATTTTTCATTAGCAATTATTGCTCTTTACTCCACTTTAAATAAACTATCACGAATAGATAGTAATTTTCAGTACCACAAAAAAGCCTTTGCTTATCAAGAATATAAAACATCTCCACCCTATTCTACTTTTAACTACTAAATAATCTCATTAGTCAATAAATTTAGTCATTTAATGTTAAAATATAATATTAATTAAAAACACATCACACACAACAAAAGGAAATAGTATGCATATAGAAGCAGGCGTAGTTCAAGGCGCAAAAATGGTATTTAGTTATGGATCAGCAGCAGTTGCATTTGGAATCGCTGGAAAATTAGCAATAGAATCAATGAAAGAAAATGGTTTGTTTTCACTTGCAATCAAAACACTTATGACATCTTTGTTAGTACTTGTGTTTTTTCAAGTCTTACCACACCAAGCAATTGGAGTATCTGAAGTACATCTTATTTTGGGTTCTACTTTATTTTTAATCTTTGGAGCAGCTCCAGCAGCATTTGGTTTGGCAATTGGTCTTTTGATACAAGGTCTATTTTTTGCTCAGTTTGATTTACCTCAATATGGTATCAATGTAACAACATTACTTATGCCTTTATTTGCTATGGGATATGTAGCTTCTAAAGTTATCCCTAAAAATATCGCTTATAAAGATATCAAATATGCTGATGCTCTAAAATTATCTTTGGTCTATCAAGGTGGAATAGTCACTTGGGTTGCATTTTGGGCATTGTATGGTCAAGGATTTGGAGCTGAAAATTTAGCTGCTGTATCTAGTTTTGGTGTTGCATATATGAGTGTTGTACTTGTTGAGCCACTTATTGATCTAGCCGTACTTGCAGGAGCTAAAACTCTTGGAAGTTTAGAAAACAGTTCTTTTATAAATAAAAGACTGTATCAACCAGCAGTTTAAAAAACATTTCACAAAAATATAAAAAGGTAAGGAGTTTTTCTTTACCTTTTTTATTTTAAAAAATAAAAATATTGTTAAGGATAACAATGAAACGATATAGACATTACAAAAAAGACAAAGCGATTATACTTTCTGTTTTTGGTTCAGTCATAGAACAAGAGAAGTATTTGACTTTTAAAAAACAAATAGAAGAGACATTTCCTGATATAGATGTATTCATCTCTGTAAGTTCCCGAATGGTACTCAAAGATTTAATACGAAAAGGTTTTGACTATAAGAATTTAGCACAAACTATGGCTGATGTGGATATGCTTGGGTATAAAAATATCATAGTATCTTCAGTCAATCTTTTTCCTGCTTGTGAACATGAACTGTTAAAAAAGACCATTTATGGTTTCCAACAATTTTCATTTGCAAATATAAGACTCTCAAATGCAATATTAACAAAAACCAAAGACACTACGCTTTTTTTTAAAGCATTAGATGATGCAATAATGAAAAAGAATACTGCGAACTTGTATGTCATTCATGGTACTCCAAAACTAGAATTTGGTGGTTTGGCATCGGTTAGTTACAGTGCTAAATATCTTGAAAATAAAAATGAAAACAACTATACCTGTAGCTTGGAGGGGGCTTTCCCCTATTTTGCTATCAAAGATGAGTTAATTAGAAAAATGAAAAAGAATGGTGTAAAAAAAGTACAAATTGTTCCCTTACTTTTAGTAAGTGGAAACCACTATATAAAAGATATGGTAGAGATATCAGATGAGTTAAATGAACACTTTCAATCTAAAATAGTAAAAAGCATTACAAAAGATGAAAAATTTAACTTACTTGAATGGCAAAATACAACAGATATCATTATAAATAATATAAAAGAAGAGATTATAAAACTTGGACACTAAATCAAATAAAAAAGATAAAATAAAACTTTCTATGGTATCTTTGGGTCCTGGTGATCCTGAGCTTGTAACTATCAAAGCTTTAAAAGCTTTAAAAAACTGTGGTGCTATTTGTATCCCGACAAAGAGTCCTGATAGTAGTTTTACCCGCTCAATAACGCATAAAATAGTAAAAAGACTTATGGATGAGTTTGTTTTTGATAAACCTATTCTTCCTATTTATAGTCCTATGAACTTTAAGCATGATGATTGGCAGTATCAAGTAGATATTATACAAAAAGGGATAAAAAAATATGGAAGCGTTTCTTTTGTGACTTTAGGGGACAGTGCTATTTATAGTACTGTTTATTATCTTCTTGATATTATTAAAAAACAAGATAAAAAACTGTATAAAAAAAGTGAAGTGATAGCGGGTATCACTTCCTTTTCTTATGCAAGTTCACAAATGAAAAAACCTTTGTGTTTAGGAGATACTGCTTTTAAGATAGTACCTCTTTTAGATAAAGAAGTGCCTAGTACTACAGTGTATATGCGACCAAAAATCGGTATGGAAACTACTAGTATACAAGAAAATGGGAAAATATACACTTTTGAAAACCTCAATATGCTAGGGGAAACAGTAACAAAAGGCAAAATTAAAAAAGTTAAAAAATATATGACTTTATTTATAGATTTTATAAAATGGAAATAAAAATGCAAAACAAAAAAGAATTTAACCAAGAACAACCTCCTATAAATATAGGAGCAGATATATCTGTGCGATCTTTTGAGATGATTGAAGAGGAACTACAAGACTATCCAAAAGCAAAAGAGTTTGATGAAAATCAAATAGAGGTGATTAGTAGACTTATTCATACTTCTACTTGTTTCAATGAAGTTTTGAACAATATTTGTTTTACTAAAGATGCAATACCTAGAATACAAAAATTACTTATGAACAAAGCAAAAATCATTGTAGATGTAAATATGATAAAAGTAGGATTGAGTGACTTTTATCTTGATACTTATGAAAACGAAGTAATTTGTTATATCAAAGAAAAGTTTACCTATGAGATGGCAGAAAAAAACAAAACTACTAGAAGTTATGCAGCTGTTGTAGAAGCTATCAAAAGACACAAAGACGAGCCTATGGTACTGGCATGTGGAAATGCCCCTACTTTTATCTATGCTGCTATTAATACCTTACTTGATGAGGGTGTAGACTTGAAAAATGTAGCATTTTTACTTTTCCCTGTTGGTTTTGTAAATGTTGTAGAGTCAAAAGACTATGGTAAAAGATTTTGTGAACAGTTTGATATACCCGCTGTTATTATGGAAGGTCGATTTGGGAGTTCTACTATGACAGTTGCTACACTTCATGCTACTTATAAACTTATCAAAGATTATGATGGTAAAGATAAGTATAATGGAAAATAACCAAATTCCACAAGAAGATAAAAAATACAACTTAATGGGTAGTGAGATAGTAGATGGTTTCGTATGTAAACCAAAAGTACTTGACCCAGAAAAACCAATCATGCATTTTAAAACACAAATCTTTTTATGTCATGATGAACGCTGTAAAAAAGCACATAAAACAGACCTACTTTCTGATGATTTACGAGATATATTAAAAGAGATAGGTCTTGCACGAGGTGAAAACAGAATCAAAATATCTCGTACGGGATGTTTTGGAGCATGTAGATTTAGATCGGTTGCTAATATTTATGAGAATACAAGAGTAAATGGTCATGCAAATAACAATAACTTATGGCTAAGAAATATTCATAAATATAGTAAAGAAAAATGGATAGAGTTATTTCAAGCCTTGGCTAACAACAAAGATATTGATGATTTAGATTTCAAACAAATTCCACTAAGCCAAATCAAGGAGTACCCAAATGGTTAAAAAAATATATTTAGTAGGTGCAGGACCTGGTGATGTGGAACTACTGACACTTAAAGCTGTAAATATTTTAAAAAAAGCAGATGTAGTACTATATGATGCACTCGTAAATCCTGAGGCTTTAGAGTTTTGTAAAGATGATGTAATCAAAGAGTATGTAGGAAAAAGAAAAGATAGACACTTAAAAAAACAATCTGAAATAAATGATTTACTTGTAGAATATGGAAAAACTCACGAGGTAGTTGTACGACTTAAAGGTGGTACACCATTTGTTTTTGGTCGAGGTTATGAAGAGGTACGAGCTATCAAAGATGCAGGATTTGAACCTATTATCATCAGTGGAGTAAGTGCAACCACAAGTGTACCTGAAAGTTTTATGATACCATCAATTGATAGAAAATTTAATGACTCATATAGAACAATTACAGGTCATGATGTGGAGGTTTTTTCGGATATCGTAACCAATTATCATCCTAGAGAAAACCTTGTGATTATGATGGGTATTTATCATCTCAAAGAGATTGTTAGTATTTTAATATCAAAGGGTTTTCCTCTTGATTTACCTATTGCAATTTTAAGTAAAGGGAGTACAAAAGATGCTTCTAAACTTAGCTCTACTTTAGGTGAAATTCAAGAAAAAAATGACGACTTTTTTACAGAAATCAGATCTTTAACTCCAGCCATGATTTTTGTTGGTGCATCAGTAAATAGTAAATATAACAGTTAAGAACAAAAAATGTCTAAAGTTTTAAGAAGAGGATATACAACAGGTGCACACACCTATATGATATTTAATTCTGCTTTGGATTATTTTTTATCTACAAACTTATTGTCTATTTCAAAAACAAACAAAATGGATAATGATGATTTGGATGTTACAAAAAATTGTGAACTTATTGTAACTATAACTAATAACATTGAAGACCTAAGTTTAAATCAAACACCACACAAACCACAAGTATGTATAAATGGTACAAATAAACTTTCTATTTATGCAGGTTTAGGTGTTGGTGTTGTTACAAAAAAGGGATTGAAAATCACTCCTGATTTTCCTGCAATTAACCCTACTCCCTTAAATGCTATGTTTGAGATATTTACAAAACTTACAAAAAATCATGAAAATCTTGATTTAAAGTGTAGTGTGAGTATCACTGATGGTGAAACTATTTCCAAACAAACAGCAAATGCTAAAGTTGGAGTATTAGGTGGTTTATCTATATTAGGAACTACTGGTATAGTTAAACCTGTTTCAAGTTCTGCATATATAGATTCTGTTAAAACAGAGATAGAATTTGCAAAACAAAATGACTATGTACCTTTGATTTTTACTATTGGTAATACTACTTTTAGTACTGCAAAAGAGCGATATGATGAAGGTCAAATAGTTGAAGTTGCAAATTTTGTTTATGATTCTATAGAAATATCTACAAATTTAAACATAAAAAAAGTAGTTTTTGTATGTGGCATAGGGAAAATGACGAAAGTCTATCAAGGTTTTAAAAATACACATAATAGATTTGGTTCAATAGATTTTGTACAACTTAAAGTTGATATAAAAAATGAAATCGGTTATGAGGTAGATATAGAATCAACAAAAACAGTTAAAGGTCTCTCAATAGAACTAGCATCTGTTGGTTTAGTAGAAGAGCTGTATACAATGATTGCAAAAAAAGCAAATGAACAAATAAAAGAGTGGTTTCCTACATCAAATGTGGAAGCTAGAATATTAGAACAAAATGAGGTAACAAAATGGTAACAATTATCGGAAATGGTATGGGTGACTATACTTTTGAAAATCTTAAAAATACAGATATAGATTTATCTTCGTTTGATAAGATAATATGCGATAAAAATTTCATCGAATCTGGTGAAAATATAGTAAAAGGTGGATTTAAAATAGCAAGAGAATATATTCTTGAAAATTATGAAAAAGAAAATATTTTATATGTTGTAACAGGAAGTCCATTTTTTTATAGTGCGGGTATCCTAGTAGCAAAAAAACTACCTCAAGATCAAGTTAAAATTATAAATAATACTTCGAGTAAAGTATATATGCAAGAAAAACTTTTTATCAATGATACTGATATAGATACTTTTTCTTTACATGGTAGACCAAATATTGATTTAACAAAATTTTTAACAAATAAATATACATTTTTAGTATGTGATAAACTTACTATTGAGAAAATGCAAAAAGCTATTAAGTTTTTAAAAGCATCAGATATACAAGTAACTATAGGATATAAACTGGGTTATAAAGATGAAGTGATAGAACAAATAGATATTAATCAGTTTGATGAAAATAGATTTGATTTAACGCAACCATTTGTGCTTCTTATAGAGAAACTTTTTGTAAGTAAAAATGGTTTATCTGACGATTGTGATTTTGATACTGAACGAGGTATGATTACTAAAAAATATAAAAGACACTTAACTCTTCAAAATCTTGATTTAGAACCAAATCAATTATTATGGGATATAGGAGCTGGTAGTGGCAGTTGTGGTATCGAAGCATTTGCGAGATATAGAACAAATACTATTTTCTTTGAAAAAAATGAAGAAAGAGTAAAACATATAAGAACAAATCTTACAAATCATCAAGTATTAAACTGTGAACTTTATGTAGGTGAAGCGCAAGAGATATACCCTACTTTAGAGCAAAACCCACAACGAATATTTGTAGGTGGTGGGGGAGAAAAAGTAATCGATACTTTACCTTATCTTTACGAAAGACTAGACACAAATGGTGTTATGCTAATAAATGCTATTACATTAAAACATTTAAGTCAAATGATAAATGTACTTAATGAGGCAAAAATAGAGTTTCAGACACACTCAATCAGCTTAACTACATATAAAGGTAAACTTGATTTGGTTGAGCCAGAGAGACAACTATTTCAGTTAAAGGTCTGTAAATAGGACTTTGGTAAAAACTTATATATAGATTTTGATATAATTAAAAATAAAAAGGTAACTCACTATGAAATTTGTAGACCCTAAAAATGATTTTGCTTTTAAAAAAATATTTGGCGATGAAAATAAAACAGAGATACTTATATCTTTACTCAATGCTATACTTGATTTTAAAGATAATAAAACGATAGTTTCATTAGAGATACTCAATCCTTTTCAAGTACCTAAGATAAAAGATCTTAAAAATACTATTTTAGATATTAGAGCTAAAAATCAAGGTGATGAAGAGTTTATCGTAGAGATGCAAAAAAAAGATTTAAGCAATTTTGAAAAACGAAGTTTGTATTATACATCGAAGGCTTATGTAGCACAATTAGACAAGACAGAAGATTATAGCTTACTTAAAAAAGTATATTTTATAGGTATTCTTAATTTTAATATGTTTAAAGATGAAATCAAAGATAAGAAACAACACAATGATGATTATGTATCAAGACATCTTATCTTAAATAAAAAAACATTAACACAAGATATAGCAGACTTCGAATTTACATTTGTAGAACTCAAGAAATTTAAAAAAGAGTTACATCAACTAGATACTATTTTAGATAAGTGGATTTACTTTATTAATAATGCAGATGATTTAACGATGATACCTAAAGAGTATGCAACATTAGAAGAGTTTAAAGAAGCTTTTAGTGTAGCCAACCAGCTCAACTGGAATAAAGAAGAGATAGAAGTATATGACTATGTTAAGAGAAATGAAATAGATGATATTAATGCTTTGAAGACTGCTGAAGAGAAAGGTAAAGCTGAGGGTAAAGCTGAGGGCAAAGAGGAAGAAAAACTTAATTTAGCTAAAAATCTACTAGATATACTAGATGATGAAATGATAGCTTTAAAAACTGGTCTTGCTATAGCTACTGTTATGAATCTAAGAAAAAAATAACAAAAAAAGGAATAAATAACAAATGATATATTTTATAGGAGCTGGTCCTGGAGACCCCGAACTCATAACGGTAAAGGCTATGAATATCTTAAAAAAAGCTGATGCGGTATTGTTTACAGGTTCTCTTGTACCTAGAGAGGTATTGGGTTGGTGTAAAGAGGATGCTTTGATAGTTGACTCACAAGGGATGAAATATCCTGAGATTTTTGAATTTTTAGACACACATAAAGATAAAATAGTAGCTCGTGTACATACTGGTGACCCCTCTATTTACTCTACTATTGCAAAACAAATTGAGTACTTAAAAGAACAAAATATAGAATACTCAGTCATACCTGGTATCACAGCTGCTTTTGGGGCAGCTGCATCTTTAGGTATCGAGTATACCATCCCTGGTGTTTCTCAAACTATTATACTCTCAAGAGTAGAGGGCAAAACTCCAAACCCTGAAAAACTAGAAAATATTTTAGCGTGTAAAAATTCATCTTTGGCTTTTTATTTGTCTATTTTACTACTTAAAAAACTAAAAAAGACAGCTTTACAAATGGGATATAGTTCAGATACTCCTTGTTGGGTTGTAGAAAAAGCGACATGGGCAGAAGAAAAAATATATAAAGGTACTATAAGTGATATAGAAAATCAAGTATCTCATATAAGAGGTGTTGCGTTAATTTTATTTGGTGATTATTTATACCAAAAAGAGACAGAACAATCACATCTTTATGTAAAACCTTTAGTAAAAGAACTTGAAGCCCAAAAAGAGATGAGAAAAGAAAAAGAAGGAAAAGAGAATGAGTAAATTAAAAATAGCCGTAGTAACAATAAATCAGCCGAGTTTAACAGCTGCTTGTAATCTTGTGCCTTATCTATATGACTACCATGTCGATGTATTTGGCAAAAAAGATTTGGAGCATAATTTAGAGCATTTGAACTTATATGGAAAAATAGATGAGATTATGCAAGCAGCTTGGGATGGTTATGATGCGATTATCTGTATATTGGCAATGGGTGCTGTGGTACGAAAAATCGCTCCATTTTTAAAAGATAAAGCAACTGATCCAGCTGTAATAGTTATCAATCTTGCTTTAGACAAAGTTGTACCACTTTTGAGTGGTCATCTAGGAGGTGCAAATGAACTCAGTGACACTATAGCTTCCAGAATAGATGGCTGTATAAACTTTGTATCAACAGCAACAGACCAGACAAATACTCTGGCTTTTGAGATGTTCGCCAAAAAAAATGATCTTGAGATACATAATTTAAAAGAGTTAGCACTTATCTCAAATTCTCTTTTAAATAAAAAAGAGGTAGAAGTACTCACTTATGAGTCTATTTTTGAAACTATTCCAAATAAAAAGAATATCAAACTTGTAAGAGAACAATTGAGTGAATTATGTGTAAATATCACTCCTTTTGATAGCCCTCTTTTAACATTTAAACCAAAAGTATTTTTGGGTATTGGGTGTAATCGTGATACGAGTTGTGAAGATATAGAAAAAGCATTTTTATCTTTTTTAGATACAAATAAACTCAAAATAAAACAAATAGACAATATCGCCTCTTTTGAAGCAAAAGCAGATGAAAAAGGACTTTTAGAGTTTGCTAAAAAATATAACTTTGAAATCAAGTTTTATGATGAAATGCAAATTAACGCTCTTGAGGGTACATTTTCACCATCAGCATCTACAAAGTTTTTTGGACTCAAAGGTGTCGCAGAACCAGCAAGTGTGCTGGTTTCAAAATATAAAGAGCTTATCATATCAAAAGAAGTATATGACAAAAAAATAACAATAGCGGGAGCCGTTTAAGATGAAAAAATTATATATTATTAGTAGTGGAGCTGGTGGAACAGGATATATCACACCAGAAGCAAGAGCAGCGATTGAAGAGTGTGAAGTGGTAGTTTCCTACTCTAAATATGCAAAAGAGTTAAAAGAACTTATCGTTGGTAAAGAGATATTCACTTCAGGGATGACTCATGAGATAGAGCGTTGTACACAAGCTATAGCATATGCTAAAAGTGGAAAAACTACTTGTATCATCTCTAATGGTGATGCAAATGTTTTTGGTATGGGTACGCTTGTAGTTGAGCTTATGGATGAGCAAAATCTATGGGATGAAGTAGAACTTATTTCATTACCAGGTGTTACATCATTTTTAGCAACTGCTGCTAAAGTGGGAGCTCCTGTCTCTCAAGATTTTTCTATCATCTCATTATCTGATAGATTAACAGATATTAATCTTATTGATAAAAGAGTTACTATGTCTTTAGAGTGTGATTTTGTTATAGGTATCTACAACCCTAAATCAAAAAAAAGAATCTTACCCTACCAAAACTTTTTAAGAGCATTAGAAAAAGTTGAAGAAAGAATAGTCATCATCGGACAAAATGTAGGACGAGCAGAAAAAGAGAAAATCACTATCTCTACTACGACTGACTTAATCGAGCAAGATATAAACCATCCAGAGGTGGGAATGTCAACTATTATCATCGTTTGTAACTCAAATACACGACTTACAAAAAATGGGAAAGTTTTAACTCCTAGAGGATACTTAAATAAATATGATTTAAGTGGTCAAAAAAGATAACCCAAATTAAAAATACAAAAGGCACAATATGAAAAGAATTACAATAGAAGACGCAAAAAAAGAGATGGCTGTTTTTTTAGAAAATATACAATCCGTTTTACTTTCAACAGTAGATGCCGATGCAGAGCCATTTATCTCTTATTCTCCTTATGTTGAGGATGAAGAGGGGAACTTTTATGTATTTATTAGCACTGCTGTAAAACACTCACACAATATAAATGCTACAGGTAAAGCACATATCATGTTTTTGGAAGATGAGAGTGTAACAGAACATATTTATGCAAGAAGAAGAATGTACTTTAAAGCAGAAGCAAAAGCATTTGACGAAGATGATGAAAGAACAGAAAAAATACATGATCTATTTAAAAAGAGATTTGGAGATAAAGTATCTTTTTTTTCTATGATGAAAGATTCGAGATTTTATAAACTTACTCCAAGCGAGGGTAATTTTGTATTAGGATTTGGTGGAGCTTTTAAGATATCTCAAGATAGAAAAACTTTATCATTAAACGATCAAGGTCATTCAAAATCTCATAGCGAAGGTTTGAAAAAAGGTGTGAAGTAGTTTTTGTGTTAATATACTTTATATACTGAGAATTTTACAGATATTTAAATCATATTCGTGTATCATAGCTTTTATTATATTAAGTATATTAGGATGAAGTTATGAAAAAATTACCAATAGGGCTACAAACAATTACTGAAGTTATAAATAATAATTATTTATATATAGATAAAACAAAAGAAGCGTTAGATTTAATAGAGAGCTATAAATATGCTTTTCTTTCACGACCTCGAAGATTTGGTAAGTCACTTTTTATAGATACCCTCCAAGAGATATTTATGGGAAACAAGGAGCTGTTTAAAGGGCTTTATATCTATGATAAATGGGAGTTTGAGAAATATCCAGTTATTAAGATAAGTTTTTCAGGTGATTTGAGAAGTGGAAGTAGTTTAAAAAAAGTTATATTGGACTTGTTGAAAGATAATCAAGAAAGGTTAGATGTTACTTGTGATGAGATAGGTGATTTTGGAATATGTTTTAAACAATTAATAAAAAGAATTTATGAAAAATATAATCAACAAGTTGTAGTGTTGATAGATGAATATGATAAAGCAATATTAGATAATCTTGACCAAATGGAAGTAGCAAAAGAAAATAGAGAGATAATCAAAAGTTTTTATACAATATTAAAAGAGAGTGACAAATATATAAAGTTTGCATTTTTGACAGGTGTGAGTAAATTTTCAAAGGCATCTATATTTAGTGGTTTAAATATGTTGGAAGATATATCGTTGAGTCCACGATTTGGGAATATTTGTGGCTATACACAAAATAATGTAGAAGATGAGTTTAAAAAATATTTAGAGGGTGTTGATTTAGATAAATTAAAAGAGTGGTACAATGGATATAACTTTTTGAAAGATGATGTATATAACCCATTTGATCTACTTAAATTTATCAAAAATGATTTTAAATATTCAAACTATTGGTTTAGTAGTGGTACACCTACATTTTTAATTAAACTTATAGAACAAAATAGTTATTTTTTGCCAAAATTGGCAGATTTGAGTGTAGGGGAACAGCTCCTAGATAGCTTTGATATTGATAATATAGACTTAGAAGTTATTTTGTATCAAAGTGGATACTTGACAATTGATAAGATGATAATAGATGAAGATGATGATATACTTTACAGATTAAAACTTCCAAATCTTGAAGTCAAAAAGTCTTTTAATACTTTTATTATAAACACTTTTTATAAAGACACCTCTTTACAAAATAAAAATATTTCTAAAGCTTTGCGAGCTAAAAATTTAGATGGGTTTAGAGATGCTTTGAGTTTGATATTTGCCTCAATCCCATATAATAACTATACAAAAAATAAGATCAATGAATATGAGGGATTTTATGCAAGTGTCGTGTATGTATATCTCCAAAGCTTAGGGCTTGATATTGTGGGGGAAGATGTCACGAATAAAGGACGCATCGATCTTACAGTGAAGTTAAAAGATTGTATCTATATCATAGAGTTTAAAATGGGAGGAAGTGATGCTTTGGCTCAGATAAAAGAGAAAAAGTATTATGAAAAATATCGTGAGTATCAAGAGATATATTTAGTAGGGATAAACTTTGATAAAGAGGATAAAAACATTGGTAAGTTTGAGTGGGAGTTGTTGAGATAATTATGAAAAACTAATATTAACAAAATAATTTTTTGATATAATATAAAAAATTTTATTTATTATAAGGAATTCAAAAGATGAAAAAAAGACCATATTTAAATACAATGCCTGATGAAAATGGCTATTTTGGGCAATTTGGTGGAGCGTTTATTCCTCCTGCTTTAGAACAGCCATTTAAAGAGATAAAAGATGCGTATCTAAAATTGTCTAAGTCTCATCATTATATAAAAGAGTTGCGAGATATACGAAAACACTATCAAGGGCGACCAACGCCTGTATATCATGCAAAAAATTTGAGTGACTTTTGTGGTGGTGGACAGATATATCTAAAAAGAGAAGATCTAAATCATACTGGTGCTCATAAACTAAATCACTGTATGGCGGAAGGTTTACTTGCTAAATATTTAGGTAAAACTAAAATTATCGCTGAAACTGGTGCAGGACAACATGGTGTTGCACTTGCTACAGCTGCTGCTTATTTTGGACTAGAATGTGAAATACATATGGGTGAAGTAGATATAAAAAAAGAGTATCCAAATGTAGTAAAAATGCAAATATTGGGTGCAAAAGTTATCCCTGCTACACATGGACTAAAAACTTTAAAAGAGGCTGTTGATAGTGCTTTTGAAGCATATGTAAAAGATACAGATACTCAAATGTTTGCTATTGGTTCTGTCGTAGGTCCTCATCCATTTCCTATGATGATACGAGATTTTCAATCAATTATAGGAATAGAAGCAAAAGAACAGTTTCATGAAATGACTGGAAATTTACCCGATGTCGTAGCTGCTTGTGTAGGAGGTGGTTCTAATGCCATGGGTATATTTAGTGGATTTTTAGATGATTGTGTTGAATTATACGGTGTTGAACCTATGGGTAAAAGTGATAAAATAGGTGATCATAGTGCAAGTTTAACATATGGGAAAGAGGGAATAATGCATGGGTTTAATTCTATCATGTTAAGTGATGAAAATGGTGAACCAGCTCCTGTACACAGTATAGCAAGTGGTATAGATTATCCTTCTATTGGTCCTGAGCATGCTTATTTAAGTAGTATTGGAAGAACAAAAATAGGACACTGTACTGATGAAGAAGCGATTGATGCTTTTTATAAACTTTCTCAATATGAAGGTATTATTCCTGCACTAGAATCTGCACATGCTGTTTCTTTTGCTATGAAATACGCAAGTAAAAATCCAGGGAAATCTATTTTGATAAATCTAAGTGGAAGAGGCGATAAAGATATAGACTTTGTAGTTGAAAACTATCCAATTCCTACAAACTAAATAAAATAACAAAATTCAAACAAAGAAGAAATAAATGCTAAATCTCTGTATAAGTGGAACATCATCAAATAGTGGTAAAACGATACTGACCACTGCCCTACTCTATCACTATAAAAAATCTGTCCGTCCTTTTAAAATAGGACCTGATTATATAGACCCTCAGTTTCACAAAAAAGTTTGTGGGACACCTAGTGTAAATCTGGATAGTTTTATCATGGATGAATCTCAAGTACAATGGATCTACAATAAATACTCAAACAAAAATGTTTCTATCCTTGAGGGTGTGATGGGTTTTTATGATGGTGATGATAAGGGTTGTAGTGCTTATAGTGTATCTAAACTTTTAGATATACCTACCGTATTGCTTTTGGATTGTAAGGGGAGCTATATCACTATTAGTGCTGTATTAAAAGGACTATTGACATATAAAGAAAACAATACTATAAAAGCTGTTGTTTTAAATCATGTCTCTTCTGCGATGCATTTTATGCTTATTAAAAATATTATAGAAAAAGATCATAAAGATATAGTCGTTTTGGGGTGGATCAAAAAAGATATAGAGAGTTTGAGTGATACACATCTTGGACTTGATTTAGATGATTTATCTAAAATAGAAACTATTAGTAAAGAAGTATTGGAAAATATAGATTTGAGTTTATTGGATACTTTTTCTAAAAGAGAAAAGAGTTTAAAAAACAAATCATATCCTTTTGAAAAAACAGAACGAATACAAAAACATCTCTCTATCGTAACAGATGAAAACTTTTCATTTTTATATCATGATAATCTAAAGTTTTTTAAAAAAACATTTGAAAAAGTAACCCTCATAAATCCCACAAAAGATGAAGTGATTCCTCTCTCTTCTGATGTAGTGTATATCTGTGGTGGATATGTAGAAACACCTAAAGCGTATGAGAATTTAAAAGATTCGATAAATTTCAAAAGTTCACTTATAACTCATGCCAAAACTAAAAAAATCTATGCAGAGTGTGCTGGACTTATATATCTAGGGAAAAATGTAGATGACAAACAAATGAGTGGTATTCTTGATGTTTCTTTTACGCTTACCCCTAGATTTACAAGGCTTGGCTACTATTATAATGAACACAATCAAAAAGGTCATAGTTTTCATTATAGTAAAGCTATCGATGATACAAATGGTTTCGATACCTTATCAAAAAAACCAAATGGGATTGGAAAGGTTGGAAGCTGGCAGAGTGAAAACAAAAATGTATTTGGTACATACTTACATACTATGTTTAGAAATAATATAAGGCTTTTAAAAGATAGGTTTTAAAACTAGATTTTACATTTATCCTTATGTATGGTATTATACGTAATAAATATCTACATAAGGAACTTATCATGAGTATAAATGATGTAAGAAAAAATTTCGTTTTCAAAAAAGAAGTAGCTGAACATCTCGAAGCTATAGCCAAAAAAGATGGAAAATCCATGACTATGGTAGTTCAAGAGCTTATCGAAGAAAAATATCAAGCGGTCAGTAAAGAGGAAAAGCTAGAAGCTTTTTATGCTTTTGCAGGTAGTGGAAATGGACTATTTGGTGATATGACAGTTCAAAGTATAAAAGCATCCAGAGGTAATAAGGGTGAGAAATATGGAGCTTAAATCTGTATTTATTGATGCTAATATTTTTATAGATGCAAATGACAATACCAGAAGATCTTACGAACAAAGCTTTAAAATTATTCCATATTTACTTAGCCATAATATAAAGATATTAACAAGTTGTGATTTGATAACAACTATTTATTATATTCTTTCAAAAAAAGGAAGAGATGAAGCATTGGATAAAATTGAACAGTTAAATAAGATTTGCACTATCATTGACTTTTCAAATAAAGAACTATTAGAAACTACAAACCTAATGAGAGAAGATAAAAACTTCAAAGATTTAGAAGATACGATACAATATGTTTTAGCTAAAAATACAAACTGCGATTTGGTTATTACAAATGATAAAAAGTTTCATAGTCCTGATATAGAGCTTTTTAGTAGTGATGATTTTATAAAAAAATTTGATGTATAATTTATCGATGTTTCTTGATAAAATCAAAAATAAGGAGATACAATGTTAATAAAAAAAGGTGAGCGTTTTAATCTTTCTAAAAATGATCTTTTAGATTTTACTGTAAATATAGAATGGGATAGTACCAACTATGAGATAGATAGTGTCATCTTTCTTCTCAAAGAAAATAAAGCAAGTGATAATAATATCATATTTTCAAACAATCCAATAGGAGCTAACGATAGTGTAGTCCTGAAAGATAATGAAGCATCTAAAGAGATAAAATTTGACCTTAATAGTCTACCTGATGATATAGATAAAATCGTCATCACTTTAACGATAGAAAACCCTCAAAATTTTGGACAAGTTTCAAACTTAACTATGAAAATCGATAAAAATCTAACTTATAACCTAGATAAATTTTCTCATGAAACCGCTATTACACTCATAGAAATATATAAAAAGAACTCAGAATGGCGACTCAAAGCTGTTGGGACAGGTTTTGTAAGTGGCTTGGATACTATCTGTAGTGGTTTTGGGATATAGATAGATTCTAAAGCAATAAATAATATAAAATAGAATAAAAGGTTTATAAATTGGAGATAAATATCAAACAATATATATGGGAATCGTTTCTAATGGTGAGTGAATTTTTTCCTAAAAAAACAAGTGAAAAATTGCAAAGTTTAAAAGAAGAAGAAAATAAAGAAAAATTTTTTGAATACTTGGAAGTTATTTTTGATATGGATAGTTCTCTTTTAGAAAAGATAGAAAAAGAATATTTAGTAAGTTTTGATAATAGTGATGAAAAAATCAAAAAATTAGCTGATTTATTAAAAATAACACCCTATGATAATTTTACCACAAAAATAAAATATATAGAAATAGCAGAAGATATAATCAAAAAGACAACTACTAAATCAGAAGATATAGCTTCATTATATAACAATCTAGCATTACTTTATTATTCAATGGGAGAATATGAACAAGCAAAACCATTATATGAAAAATCTTTAAAAATAAGAGAAGAAGTTTTAGCATTAAATCATCCTCAGACAGTATCAAGCTATAATAATCTAGCATTACTTTATGATTCAATGGGAGAATATGAACAAGCAAAACCATTATATGAAAAAGCTTTAAAAATAAATGAAAAAGTTTTAGGATTAAATCATCCTGATACAGCAACAAGCTATAATAATCTAGCATCACTTTATGATTCAATGGGAGAATATGAACAAGCAAAACCATTGTATGAAAAAGCTTTAAAAATAAATGAAAAAGTTTTAGGATTAGATCATCCTAGTACAGCAACAAGCTATAATAATCTAGCATCACTTTATTATTCAATGGGAGAATATAAACAAGCAAAACAGTTGTATGAAAAAGCTTTAAAAATAAGTGAAGAAAGTTTAGGATTCAATCATCCTGAGACAACAACAAGCTATAACAATCTAGCAGAACTTTATCGTTTAATGGGAGAATATGAACAAGCAAAACCATTGTATGAAAAAGCTTTAAAAATAAGAGAAAAAGTTTTAGGAGTAAATCATCCTAATACAGCATCAAGCTATAATAATCTAGCAGAACTTTATCATTCAATGGGCGAATATGAACAAGCAAAACAGTTGTATGAAAAATCTTTAAAAATAAGAGAAAAAGTTTTAGGATTACATCATCCTGATACTGCATCAAGCTATAATAATCTAGCGTTAATTTATTATTCAATAAAAGAATATGAACAAGCAAAACCATTATATGAAAAATCGTTAAAAATAAGAGAAGAAGTTTTAGGATTACATCATCCTGATACAGCAACAAGCTATAATAATCTAGCATTACTTTATAATTCAATGGGAGAATATGAACAAGCAAAACCGTTGTATGAAAAAGCTTTAAAAATAAGAGAAGAAGTTTTAGGATTACATCATCCTAGTACAGCAACAAGCTATAATAATCTAGCAGGACTTTATGATTCAATGAAAGAATATGAACAAGCAAAACCATTGTATGAAAAATCTTTAAAAATAAATGAAGAAGTTTTAGGATTACATCATCCTGATACAGCAACAAGCTATAATAATCTAGCATTACTTTATAACTTAATGGGCGAGTATGAAGAAGCTTTAGAAATAATGATTAAGATACATGGGATACAACATCCTAATACAAATACTATATATCAAAATTATAAAGGCTTTTCTCAAAAAGCAATTTTTATAACTAGTAACCTTGGCATTAGCCCATATATAAAAAATGTAAAGATAAAAAACTTTAAATTATTAGAAGATTTTGAGATGGATTTAAATGAAAGAATCAATATAATCATTGGCGATAACTCTAGTGGTAAGACATCTCTTTTACAGGCTATCACTTTAGGGCTTGTAGAAGAAAACTATATTGGTGAAAGTAATGAAAAATATCATAGATATATAACAAAAACACAAGAAAGTTCTAAGATAATCCTTGGCATTGATAAATATGAAAAAGAAGTAACAATTACACCTAAAGAGAGAAAGATAACAAATGATATACTTTCCCCTTTTGTTTTGGCTTATGGTTCAAATATATTTACTAGATATAAAGATGAAGTAAATGATTTAGTTCAAGATATTTTGAGTGAAAAGATAAATAAAGGTTTTACTACTTCAATATTTAACGACTATACAGAAGGATTTTCTAATCCTAAAAGTATATTAAATGAATTGAGTCGTATAAATAGTAAGGAGTCAAAAGAGTTAGAAAAAATATTTACTGATATGCTAAATTATTTCTTAGATGATTTTAAGTTAATTAAAATAGATGATAAATACCTTTTTAAACATAATGGTAAAATTGATTTTAAACTAGAAAATCTTAGTGAAGGATATAGAAATAATATACTTTTAATTAGTGATATTCTCATTCGTATTTTAGGTATCGGTAAAAGACCTGATACTGTAGAGGGAATTATTTTGATAGATGAATTTGATAGACATCTTCACCCAAAATGGCAATCGAGTGTTGTGTCAAAATTAAGGGAAAAATTTCCAAAAATACAGTTCATATTAACTACTCACAATCCTATGTCGATACTAGACAGAGAAGCAGACCAAATAACTACAATCAAAGAGATAGATGGAAAACTTACTGCTGTAAAAGATAAAGGTACTAAAAATATAGATGTGGGGACTGTGCTTTTGAAATATTTTGGGGTAAAAGCATTAGTTGGTGAAACTATGCAAAAGAACTTAAAAAATTTTACAAGATTAAAACTCAAAGATGATTTAACAGAAGATGAAGAAAAAAAGTTTGAAGAGTTAAAAGATACACTAGATGAAACAGTAGCTACAAATTTTATATACAATAATGGATATTTTAGATTTCTGAAGTTTGCAAAAACTCATCAAGATATTGATTTTGATAATATGGATGATTTGAGTGATGAGGAGTTGGATGAGTTATTAAGTGATTTTGAGGAATCTTTATGATAGATATGAGAAATATTTATTTTGATGATAATTTTAATAAAGCATTATCTATATTTAATAGTAAATTAACTAAAAAACCTACTGAATCTAGTGAGTGTGATTGGTCATTATTTAAAGAATCATTTTTAGAATTTACACAATATAAATGTCCAATCTGTGAAGATAGAGTAAAAAGATATGATGATATAGATCACTTTAGACCAAAGGGGGAAAAGAAAATACTTCTATATCCTTTCCTGAAATGTTGTTATCAAAATTATATGGTTATGTGTAGTGAATGTAATAGATTTTATAAAAAAGCACAGTTTCCATTATATGATGAGTTTAAAGCTGATAAAGTTGAAGATATAATTCATGAAAAACCTTTATTAGTAAATCCAACACATGATGATATATTTGAATTGTTTGAGTTAGAATTTAAAATCATAAATAAAACAAATAAAGGTGCTTTAGTAATCAAACCAAAAGATGGATTGGATCATTATCAACAACAAAAAGCAATGACCACTATCAAATTATATGGTATAGGAAGTTGTGATGAAAATAATTTGATTGATAATTGTAGAATAGATTTATTAGAATTACATTATGAACAGTTTTATCAATTAGCAATAGTTTTTAAAAAATATTTTAAAGAGAAATCAAATAATAGAAATAAAATAAAAATAAAAAAAATGTTGGATAATAAACCAAAATTAAAAAAGTATGGTTTTTACCAATTTATAATAAAAAATCAATTTACACTAGCAATATAATTGTATTTGAAACTTATCACCACACTATGTTTCAAAATAATAAAGAACTTTTAAAAGAAAAATTTTTATAGAAAGATTTTAGTAAAAATACAATAAATGAATGATAGAATAGTAATTGTATTTAATATATACTTTATAACAAAAATAATACATGGGAAAATAGACATGAATAACGAAAATCCAAATCAACACATTACAGAGTTTTTACACTATTATTGTAATTTAACATCTCCACAATATGCTGTGATGCTAAAAGGGAAATGGGGAAGCGGAAAAACACATTATGTAAAAGACTACTTAAAAACTTTAGATCAAGAAAACCAAAAATATGTTTATGTAAGTCTATATGGAGTGACCTCCTATGATGAGATAGAAACTAAGTTTTTAGAGGCACTTCACCCTACACTCTACAATAAAAAAACACTTCTTTCAGGTAAAATCGCAAAAGGACTTCTAAAAGCAGAATTACAAGTTGACCTAGATGAAGAGCATATAAACCATGAAAAAAATATACCCCTTTTAGATACAGAGGAACAAATCTTGATCTTTGATGATTTGGAGAGATGTAGTATCGACATCAATGATCTATTAGGTTATATCAACTATTTTGTAGAACACCAGCACTACAAAGTTATTGTATTGGCAAATGATGAAAAATTTACAAGTGACAATTATAAAGATATCAAAGAAAAACTTATTGGGAAAACTTTTGAAGTGGTGTCGAATACGAACTTAGCATATGAGAATTTTATATATACTCTGAACAATGAACTTTTTACAGAATATAAAAAAGATATTATAGATATATATATGCAATCAGGTTATAATAATTTAAGAGTTTTACGCCAAGCTATACTTGATTTTGATAGATTTTCAGATCTTATTGAACTCAAACTTTTTAAAAAAGAGCTTATTATTGATCTCATCAAGCGATATTTTATGCTATCAATAGAGAGTAAACTCTCTAATTTTCATATATTAGATATGAACCAATTTAGAAAAGAATCTACTCGTCTCATAAAAAAAGCTTCTGAAAGTGAAATCTACACAAAATACAAAAAAGTAGTCGAAAAATATACCCAAATCTCTTTCAATGAGACTATCTTTTCTTTTGAATTATGGAATGATATTATCAATAAATCTTTGATTATACGAGAAAATGTGATAGAACAAATACGCTGTTCTTCTCATTATTCAAATGAAAATATCATAAGTTGGAAAAAATTGTATTATTTTTACACTTTTTCAGATGATAAATTTCGAGAAATATTGTCTGAGGTTGAAACATCTTTTTTTAATAATGAATATAAAGACCTATTTATAGTCAAACATGTCTATCTCATTTTAATAAATTTACAAGATATTGGATTGTATAACAAAAGTTTTGAAGAGATAACAAAAATACTCAAAATTAATATCGATAAATTATATTATGAGAACCTTTTTACAGAAAGTAGCTATGATAAATACAAAGACAATACTATGTACGATAATTTGGCATATTTTGATAGCTCCTTAGACAAGGGAATATTTGAAAAGTATATTTATTCTAAGTTTACAGAAATTGATACAGTAATTATGCAAGAACAAGCTGCTTTATTTACACAAACGCTAGACCCAGAAGTTCTTTTAAAAATAAAAGGAAAAAATACTTACTATAGAAAACCTCTTTTTATGTATCTTGAGATAAATGAATTTTTTGAAAACTTTACAAAAGAGTTCATAGAAAAAGATAATCATTTTGAATATATATTTGAAAAAAGATACACAAATCCAAAATATTTAGAAAATTTAATATATGAACTAGATTTTTTACTTGAATTAGAAAAAAAACTTGAAAAAGAATACGAGATACGAAAAACAAAACTCAGTGGTTATAGAACGAATAATTACTTGCAAGTTGTAAAACAGGCTATTGTGGATCTGGATAGATAAAATAGAAAAAGATTTAATTTAGATATAATATCTTTAAATATTAAAAGGAAGAATTTGGGTAAAAATAATTGTTATATTGATTTATTTTCAGGCTGTGGAGGTCTAGCATTAGGACTTCATAATGCAGGCTGGAAAGGTTTGTTTGCTGTAGAAAAAAGTAAAGATGCTTTTTCAACATTACAACATAATCTACTAAATAAAAATTCAAATTTCAATTGGCCCGACTGGTTACCAAAACAAAACTATGATATAAATAATATAATAGAAGATTATGAAGAAAATCTAAAATCATTAAGAGGAAAAATATCGCTTGTCGCAGGTGGTCCACCTTGTCAAGGTTTTTCTATGGCAGGAAGAAGAGATGAAACAGATGCTAGAAATAAGTTAATTGATTCTTATATTAAATTTATAGATATAGTGCAACCTAAAATTTTATTTTTTGAAAATGTAAGAGGTTTTACTGTTGGTTTCAAAAAAGGAAATACTAGAGGTAAGGCATACTCTGTTTATGTGGTCAATCAATTAAAGAAACTTGGTTACGATGTACATGGTGAGATAGTTGATTTTTCCAAATTTGGTGTTCCTCAAAAAAGACAAAGATATATTTTAGTAGGTACTAAAAATGGAAAAGCTAAAGATTTTTTTGATAATATAACTCAAAAAAGAGCTGATTTTTTTAAATCAAAGAATTTAGATTTAAAAGATGATGATACAACCTCATTACATGATGCAATATCTGATTTATTAAAATCAAATGGTACAGAAGAATCACCAGATACAAAAAGTTTTCAAGCAGGAATATATTCTAAAGCAACAAGCCAATATCAAAAACTTATGAGACAAGGAAAACCTTTAACCAATACAATTGCAAACAGTCATAGATTTGCTAAACACAAAGAAGAAACTGTTGAAAAATTTCAGTATATATTAGACTATGGTATTGCTAATAAAAATATATCAGATAAAATCAAAGAAAAATACAATATGAAAAAAAGAACGCAAGTTCCTCTTTGTCAGAAATCCCCAACTCCGACACTTACAACTTTACCTGATGATTATATACACTATTGTGAACCTAGAATATTAACAGTTAGAGAATATGCAAGAATACAATCATTTCCAGATAGTTATGCGTTTCAAGGTGGATATACTACTGGAGGAGATAGACGAAAAGTCGATGTACCAAGATATACACAAATAGGAAATGCGATACCCCCTCTTTTTGCTGAACAAGCAGGAATAGTTTTAAAGGATATGATTTAATGACTACTGAATGGGAAAAAGTATATTTCCAAACTCATGCACATATGAAAAATATCATCGGTAAAGAACTTATCAATGATGATAATGTTGCGGTGATGGAACTTATTAAAAACTCATATGATGCAGGTGCGTCAAGAGTTGATGTAATATTTAAAAATTTATTTGAAGATGATGAGAATATTAATACTATTGAAGATATAACTAAAAAAACTTCTCAAATCATAATAAAAGATGATGGTATGGGTATGTCAAAAGATGATATTATCAATAAATGGCTAAATATAGCTTATTCATCTAAAAAAATAAATCACACTCAAAACAATCGTTATCAAGCTGGTAACAAAGGTGTTGGAAGATTTTCATGTGATAGATTAGGTGAATATTTAAATATATTTACCAAACAAGAAAATGAAAAAATTCTATGGCTTCAAATTTCTTGGAAAGATTTTGAACAAGGTGATAATATAAATGTTCAAATCCAACAAATACCATTAAATTTTAAAGAGATATCTGTAGAAGATTTTAAAAATGAAACTGGAATAAATTTATTTAAAAAAGGTACTATTTTACAAATTATAAAACTAAATAGTGAATGGGCAGAATTAGAAGAGTCAACTTTATTTCCAAAAGTTAATAAAACTAAATTAATAAAACTAAAGAATAGTTTAGAGAGACTTATCAATCCAAATCAATCTTATGATAATCATAGTTTTAAAATATATTTAAATGTTAAAGAGATTGAAGATGAAAAAGATTTACCTTATTATGAAAAAGTAACAGGTAAAATAGAAAATCAAATTTTTGATAGATTAGATTTTAAAACAACTTACATTGAATCATTTATCACTGAGGATGGTTCTAAAATCATTACTGAACTAAAAGATAAAAATAAAGTTATATTTAGAGTCATTGAGAGAAATAATGAATATCCACTTTTAAAAAATATTAAGATATCATTATATTATCTAAATCCTTATGCCAAAGCATATTTCAAGCGAAAAACAGGAAGAAGAAGTGTTGAATTTGGGTCAATATTTTTATTTATCAATGGATTTAGAATTAGCCCCTATGGTGATGTTGACAACGATTGGTTAGGACTAGAACAAAGAAAAACACAAGGTGTCAGAAGAAACCTAAGTGGAAGAGAACTACTGGGAAGAATAGAAATAAAAGACTTTAAAAACCAATATAGAGTTATCTCCAGTAGAGAAGGTATAGTACATAACGCTTCATATAAAGAATTAGTAAGTGATTTCAATAAAGGTAAAACAAATAAATACAATGGATTTTATTATAAAACACATAAAAGACTAGAAAAATATGTTGTTGAAGGTTTAGAGTGGGACAGTATACCTGATGAGCTTGATGAACAACAGATTGAAAAAGATATTTTAGACAAAGATTGGAATGATTCAAAAGAAACATATAAAATAAATGAAAAACAAATATTAAATAACTCTAGTGATGTAATATATTCAATTTTAGGGATAAAATCAAAAGATGTGATTGATTTATATATAAATGAAGAGTTAATAGAAAGTTTAATTGAAGAAGATACCGAAAAATCAAATGAAAAACTACAAAAGTTTTTAAAAAACTATAGTTCATTATCTTCAAGTTCTTTAGATGAAAAAACAAAAAAAGCAATTGTAAAATTAACTAGAAATATTAAAGATGAAGAGTTGTCAAATAAATTTAAAGAAGTAATTGAATCTAAAAAAGAAATAGAAGAAGAACTAAGAGAAGAGAAAAAATCTCAACAGGAACTTTATAAGCAATTCAAACAACAACAAAAAGAAGCTAATAAGTTAAAAAAACAAAAAGAACAAAAAGATAAACAAATTTTATTTTTACAATCAATTCAAACATTGGATAAAGAGCAATTAATAAATCTGCAACATCATATTGGCTTATATTCTCATGACATTGAAGGTGCATTAATTTCTTTCAAGAGAGCTTATAGTAGAAATAAAGAAATTAATGAAAAACAAATATTTGATTTTTTAGATACTCTAACACTTGCAAATAAAAAAGTATTGACAATAAATAAATTAGCAACTAAATCAAATTTTCTAACAGATAGTGAAGTAATATATGAAGATATTGTAAATTTTATTTATGAGTATATAAATACAATATACTTAGTTGAAGACAACAGAAAAATTTCTATTAATGTCAATACAAATGATAATATTTTTAAAACCAACTTTAGCCCATTTGAATTAACTATAGTACTAGATAATTTATTACATAATTCAAAAAAGGTTAACAAACCAAATAAAGTATTGGTTGATATAAATATATTAAAACCCAATAATAATTTAATTATAGAATTTTCAGATGATGGAAAAGGACTTGATTCAATTATTGATAATTCATCACAAATATTTGAGCAAGGTTTTACTACAACAAAAGGTTCTGGTCTTGGTTTATATCATGTAAAACAAATTTTGGAAAAATATAAATTTAATATTGAAGTTAATGATGAATATGAAAATGGATTTCAATTAAGAATATACACTAAGGATAATAATGACACTTGAATATAAAATTTTATGGATTGATAATGATGATAGTATATATAGACATCATCAAAATGACATTGAAGAACACTTACTTAGCCTTGGATTTAGTCCAATAATCACTAAAGGAAAGGACTATAATACTTTTATAGATTTAAAATCAGAATTAAATGATTTTAATTTATTTATATTAGATTATAAGCTTGATAAAATTAAAGATGAGAAAGGTCTAGATAAAGTTGTTAATGGAAATAAAATAATACAAGATATTCGGGATAAAAAGTCTATTTATACAGATGTTATATTTTATTCAGCTGTAGAAAATGATATGAGAGAACAAGCCTATAAAGATAAATTGAATGGTGTATACTTTACAAATAGAAGTTTCGAAGATTTTGAAGATGATGTTTTAGGTGTCATTGATGTTACAATAAAAAAAACTCAAGATGTAAATAATCTTAGAGGTCTTATAATGTCAGAGGTTGCTGAACTTGATAGAATAAAAGAACGTATTATCATTAACTATGCTAATAAAAATAAATGTGGAACAATAGAAAAATATATTTTAAAAACATTAACAAAATCGTATAGTGACAATACAAAAGAAGTGATAAAATTTCAAGAAAGTCCTATAATTGATATATTAGATAAATTATATGTAGATAGTGATAAAAAAGCAAGGACAGTAAAAAAAGTTGAACCGACTTTTGATGAAAGTAACTATAGAAAAGATATTTTAAATGTCAGAAATATATTGGCACATGTAGAGGAACAAAATAATATGATTGGGAATATACCTTTTACCTCAGAAAGATGTATTAAAATACGAAAAGATATTAAGGATTATAAAAAAGTATTAGAGAAAATCGAACAAGAAATCAATGAATAAACTCATAATCTACGGAGATATACACGGATGTTATCAAGAATTTACATCTCTTAGAAATAAAATAAAACCAGAAAAAGATGATATAGAAGTTTGTGTTGGAGATATAATCACTAAAGGACAAGACTCAATAAAAGTTCTTGATTTTATTATCAACAATAATATTAAATCTGTTCTTGGTAATCATGAAGATAAACTTGTGAGATACTTACAACATCAGAATTCAAATAAAAAAAATCCTATTAAATTAGATGATGATGAAAGAAATATTGTAAATAATTTAACATTGCAACATATAGAATTTCTAAAGAACTTACCATTGTATTTTAAACATAATGACATCACTATTGTACATGGTGGAATACAAAATAATATGAATTTGGATACTCTTACAAAAAGAGAAAGAGAAAAGATACTAAGAATGAGATATTTAGATAAAGATGAAAAATATCTCACTTTAAATCAGGAAGATAAAAACTCTATATTTTGGGCTGATCTTTATGATGGAAATCAAGGTTTTATAATCTATGGACATCAATGGAATCAAGATATAAAAATAAATAAAAATTCTTTAGGTATAGATACTGGTTGTGTATATGGTAATAAACTAACAGCAGCAGTATTTAAAACAAAAAATGATTATGAAATAATAGAAGAAAGAACACACTAATAAACTTGAAATTCACCAAAAAACAAACCAAAACACTCTCCGATATCATCCTACACCGTAGAGATGTCAGAGGTAATAACTTTTTATCTAAAAAGATTAAAAAGAGATATATAAATAAAATACTTGATGCTGGACTTCATGCTCCTTCTGTGGGATTTTCTCAACCTTGGAAGTTTTTGGTTATTGAAGATAATAAAGTTAAACAAAAAATTTATGAGGATTTTAATGAATCTTATGATAAAAGTAAAAAACATTTTAAAGATAAAAAACTTTATAGTAGTTTGAAACTTGAGGGGATAAAAGAAACACCTCTTAATATCGCCGTTTTTTATGAAAAACCTAAGAAAAAGATATTGGGTCAGACGAGTTCTAAAAAAATGGGTGAATATAGTGTGGTTTGTGCTATTCAAAATATGTGGCTAATGGCACGATCTTTAAATATTGGATTAGGTTGGGTGAGTATCATAGATCATAAGAAAGTACAAAAGACTTTAGATGTGAGTGATAGATACAAACTTGTGGGTTATTTATGTGTAGGGTATCCAAAAGAGTTTTTGGATATTCCTGAATTAGAAACTCTCAAATGGGAAAAAAAGAAAAAGAAAAAGAAAGTAATATCATGGATGTAAACAATTCACTTATCTCAAGGGCATTTTGGGAAACGCTACTTTTCAAACAAAACAAATGGCATCGGCATGGAGTATTTATACACACTTTAAAAGTAGTCTATCAAGTACTCAAAGCTAAAGATTATAAATTTTTAGCGACTGCATTTTTTCATGACCTAGGGAAACCTATCGTAGCTTTTCGAGATGAAGAAGACCTCATTACAGGTGAGTATTCTTTTCGAGATCATGAAGAAAAAAGTTATCAGATAGTTAAAAATTGGCCATTTTTAAGTCTGTGGAGCAAAGATATGATACGATACCATTATCTTATCCGAGATAGAAAAAATTCTAAAAAAAGAGGTCATTTTAAAAGGCTTGCTAGGCTTGAAAAATCGTGGAGTCAATTAACTCCTGAGTTTATACAAGATCTCGAACAGTTTTTGATATATGATGATAAAGGGAAAAAATAAAGAATGTTTGATTTAAAACTATTGAGTCTGAGTATAAAAGATTATTTTACAAAAGATATGTTAAAACTTATCGTTTTTCCACTTATTGGAAGTTTTGTGGTGATGATAATATTGTTTTATAGTATTGCAGATATGGGACTTTCAAGTCTGGAAAATACGCAGATTCAGATACAACAACACCAAACCATGGTAGAAAATGGTGTCATCAACGAAACAAATTCTCAAGAAACCTACTCAGGAAATTCTATTATTGATTTTTTATTGCGTTATACTGTGACCTCTTGGATTGTGAGCTTTTTAGTTTATACTGTAGGACTTTTTGCCATAGGATATTTGAGTATTTTCACCTCTCTTATTATAGTAGGTTTTTTAACACCTCGTATTTTACATACTATTCATAAAAAACATTATCCACATTTGGAGCTTGAACAAGGATATGATACCACTTTTGGAAGTATCTTCAAACTGATTAAAACAACTTTAGTGATGTTTTTATTACTTATTTTATTTATCCCTTTGTATTTTATTCCAATTGTAAATATTTTTGCTATTAACTTACCTTTTTATTATCTTTTTCATAAGATGCTGAACTATGATGTAAGTGCAAATATCATGACTTATGCAAAATTTAAACAATTGTATTATTTCAATAAAAGTGCTTTTAGAGGAAAAACATTTCTTTTATATGTTGTTTCACTCATACCTTTTGTAGCATTTTTTATCTCGATTTTTTATATCATTTTTATAGGTCATAGTTATTTTCAATTATTAGAAGAAGACAATGGGAATTAAACAAACTATTACACAAGATGAACTTCCAGTAAAATATCAAGCATATTCACTGATAGAAACAAAAGATGGTGTAAGTCATAGTGTCTATTTACTTGAGGATATGTATGTTTTAAAAATAGTAACAATAGAAGAATTAAACGCATTGAAAAATGAACAAAAACTTTTAGAGGCACTACAGAATATGCCTGTGCCAATACTTTTGGATATAGTTCAAAAAGAAGATTGTATTTTAGCTTTTTATACGCAAATAGATGGGACAAGTCAGACTCATCCAAACATAACACATATAAAAGAGATCGCCCTCTTTTTAAAAGAATTTCATAGTATTTCTAAAAATTTAACTTCATCAAATATAAAGATATATGAGAAAGAATATCTAAAAAATCTAGTGATACAAACAGATGATAAAGTACTCTTAAACCATTTTAACAGTATAAAATGTATCTTAAAAAATGATGGTATCATTCATGGTGATCTATTTTATGACAATGCAAAATTTCAAAATGATACTTTAAGTGGTGTTTATGATTTTATAGAAGCATGTGAAAGTGACTTTATTTTTGAATTAGCTGTAGTATCTATATCTTGGTGTTTTGATGGTACACAGATAAATAGAGAAAAAATAACTACACTATTGGAAACTTACAAATCGGAAATAGAATACAACTCATTTGTAGAATATATCAAATATGCTCTTTTATACTATGCAACAACAAGACATCTATCCAATAGAAACTATCAAGAGTTATTAGAAAAACTGGAGAATTTATGAATTTTAAACATGGTGGAGATGTAAAAGGTTTCGCTTTGGAAGTAGGATGTGAACTATCGGAAGTTGTAGACTTATCCTCAAATATCAATTTTATTTCACCTGATAAAAATATAGATTTTAATACTATCAATATATCTTCTTATCCTACCTATGATGAACTCTATAAAAATATTTCTGATTTATATAAAATAAACGATACCCAATTAGAACTATTTAATGGTGCAAGTTCTGCTATCTTTTCACTATTTAGATTTTTTGACACAAAATTGTGTTATATATATTCTCCCGCTTATTTAGAGTACAAAAAAGCTGCTATGACATTTGACTATCAAGTAGAATTGGTGAACCGTTTTGTAGATTTAGATAAAGAGATAGAAGAAAATTCTTTGGTAATATTTGTCAATCCTAGCACACCAGATGGAAGTTTTTATGATATAGATGCCTTTCTCTCAAAATGGATGGCGAAAAACTGTACTATTTTAATAGATGAATCATTTATCGAGTTTAGTATGCAAAAATCTTGCATCGAATATATCAAAAAATATGATAAGCTTTTTATACTGAAATCTTTAACAAAATTTTACGCTTGTGCTGGTGTAAGAATAGGATCTGTACTATCATCAGAAAAAAATATAAAAGCTATAAAAAAACTAGAACCAATGTGGAAAATATCAGAATTTGACATGAACCATATAAATCATATTTTACAAGATAAAAAATTTCCTCAAATCTCAAAAACTATAAATATCACCAACAAAGAGTATCTCATAAAAATTTTAAAAGAGTTCAAATACACACATCATATCTTTGACTCTTCCGCAAATTTTATTTTGGTACAACTCAAAACTATCAATACTCAACAATTTCAAAAGTTACTCAAACCGTACAATATTATGATAAGAGACTGTTCAAATTTTGATTTTTTAGATGATAGTTATGTACGCATAGCGGTTAAAAGTATGGGGGATTTCGAAATATTTAAAAAGGCACTTGATTCTATCACTTAAAAGTTAATTTTAATATGATTTTGTTGTATCTCATCATACAATAATTCATCTTTTGTATTAAAATTAACTATATCTATTTTATAATCAAAATCAATCCTCATTAAGAGAGCTAAAAATAAAGATTTCTTTTTCTAAACTCTTGTTTTGATATATTCGTTTCAATTGCTAAGTCTATATCTCCACCTCGTTTATTGTCATCAGTTCTACTTCCAAATAGATAAATATTCACATCTCCAAAACTTTTTTTTATGTTGTTTTGTAATATATTTATTATTCTTTTTGATAGTCTCATTATAGATACTTTTTAAAGAAATTTAATGAATTTAGATAATAACTTTCAAGCTTATCAAATCGTTTCTGTAGTATCTCTTTTTTATTCATTATAAATCACATCCTGCTATTTCTATCATAATAGTATTTTATCATAAAATATCTATTAAATTTATAATTTAACACAAAAGTTAGTGTTACAAAACATAATGATATAATCCACTTCATAATTAACCTAATAAAGGGTAAAGAGGATTTGACTTGTTTATAACTATTACTTTAGTAGCGTATTTAATCGATCGTATTTTTGGAGAATTTAAATATAATAATACTATCAAACATCCCGTAGTGTATATGGGTGATTTTATACAATATTTTGAAAAGCATTTTTATAAAGATAGTGTATTGAGAGGATTTTTACTCACTTTATCGTTACTGTTTGTGGTCTTTTATATTGCTTATTCTATCACTTATTTTATATCTAATATTTATATATTGGGTATCATCGCTTCGACTGGAATTGCTTCTAAAATGTTATATGATAGTGTTAAAGATATAGTACAAAATCCTACAAATATAAAATATCTTGTATCTCGTGACACTCAAGACTCTTCTGCTAGTGATATAAATAAAGCTGCTGTAGAAACATATGGGGAAAATTTTAGTGATGGTATTGTTGCACCACTTTTTTATCTTTTTTGTTTTGGTATCGTTGGGCTTTTTGTTTATAAAGCGATTAATACTTTGGATTCTATGGTCGGATATAGAAATGAGAGGTATGAAAAATTTGGAAAGTTTTCAGCTATTTTGGATGATGTAGTCAATTATATACCCTCACGATTGACAGCGATTATTATCACCCTATTATTTTTCAAACTTCATTGTATCAAAAAAATATTTTCTTATGGAAAACTACACGAAAGTCCAAATGCAGGCTATCCCATAAGTGCCTTAGGACTTTGTATAGGTGTAAAACTAGGTGGAGACACTTCCTACTTTGGCAAAATAAAACACAAACCTCATTTTAGTGAAGGGAAAGAGGATATATCTAAAAAAGATATTTTAAATTCTTTGAAATTAAGTGTGAGATTTGATATATTTATAGTGTTTATTTTGCTACTATTGCAAATAATATTTTAAAGGAAGAATATGATAAAAAACATCACAGGAAAAATAGACTTCATCGAAAGTTTACGAGGGAAAAAAGCTACTTTTATGTTAGCACTCTCCAATACAGACACAGCCAATATAGAGGGGATTACACAAGCAGGAATCCCTCATAAAATTTATCTTACCCCTACTTTAGATGGTGAATTTTTGACTACTGGAGAAGTAAGAAGTTTAGAAAATATTGCAGAGACTCCAAAAGGTGTCCCTACTCCTGCACTTCTTACTCGTGCTGTACATCTTCTCAAACCATTTTCAAATATAGAACTGATAAATCTTGGACTAAAACAAGTTCCTCAAATAGAGTATTTTAAAATACATGATTTTAGTATCAAACCTAGTAAAAGTATAAGTGAAGGTGCAAGTATTGATGCTCAGAGTGTATTTCAACAAGGTGTTTCATTTGGTCAAACATATATCTGTAAGGATGATTATATCATTTTGGGTGAGTCTGTTCCTAGTGGTACAACTACTGCCAAAGCGACTGCATTAGCTTTGGGATATGAGTGTAAAGAAAAATTTAGTAGTAGTTTTAAAGATGTGCCAAATACTATACGAGAACAAACTATAACAGAAGCACTCAAAAATATCTCTGCTAATGATGATATATTTAAAATTCTTGGGAATGTCTCTGATAATATGATTCTATTTAATGCTGGATTTATTTTGGGTCTTAATAACAAAACTCCTCTTATTTTAGCAGGTGGTACACAAATGGCATCTGTTCTTTTGGTTGTCAATAAAATATTGGAAGTGATGCAAGGGGATATAAAGACTTCAAATTTAGCACTAGCAACAACATCTTGGATAGCAAATGATGAACATAGTGATATAAAAGCACTTATTGAGATGTGTGATTTTAATCTAAACAGTTATTTTGCAGATTTTGATTTTTCTCTTTCTGAACACCCTGCTCTAAAACTCTATGATGATGGTGAAGCCAAAGAAGGTGTTGGAGCTGGTGGTGCTTTGGTATATGCTTGTTTAAATGGTTTGTCTAAAAGAACTATTACAACAAAAATCGAAAAATTATTAGGATAATATTATGGAAATTTTTATTGCTACATTTTTAAAAATGTTTTTTATCATGACACCATTTTTTGTACTTTCTGTTTTTTTGACAGTTACAAATGATGCCAGTGCATCCCAAAGAAAAGCTTTAGCTATTAAAGTAACCTTTTCAGTTATTATTATGAGTTTAGTTCTCGTATTTTTTGGACAACATATTTTTGATATCTTTGGGATTACTTTAGATGCGTTTAGAATTGGTGCTGGTGCATTATTATTTTTATCTGCGGTTGATCTTATCAAAGGGAACAAAGATAGTGGAAAAGTAGGAGACAAAGATATCTCACAATTAGCTGTTGTACCCTTAGCAATACCTGTAACAATAGGACCAGGTACAATTGGTATTTTACTCGTAATGGGAGCAACATTTGAAAATACTTCCTCAATGGTAATGGGAAGTTTGGCTCTTATTTCTGCTGTTTTAGTTATTGGTTTTATGCTTTATAGTTCAAGTATAATAGAAAAAATAATAGGGAAACAAGGATTATTAGTTATCTCTAAAATTACAGGATTATTTTTGGCAGCACTTTCTGCTCAAATCATTTTTACTGGTATCAAAAACTTTTTGGGACTCTAATGTTTATCTTATACTTTGGAGGACAAAAAAGTGGCAAGTCTAAATTAGCTGAAAAAAAAGCTATACAACTTGCCAAAAAAACTCAAAAAAAACCTTTTTATATAGCAACATATGATGATAGTTATTTTGATGAAGAGATGAAAAAAAGAGTAGCTAATCATAAAAAACAACGAAAAAATAATTTTGATACAATAGAAGAGATACTCAATTTACCTAAAGTGATAAAAAATGATGAAACTTATCTGATAGATTGTGTATCAATGTGGATTTTAAATAATATAAATAATGATAAAAAAATACTCTTAAAACAATTAAAGAAACTAAAAAAATTAAAAAGCAATATAGTTTTTGTACTGAATGATGTTAATTCAGGTGTAATTCCCATGGATAAACTCAGTCGAACCTATATTGACACCACAGGTATCATTGGACAAAAAATAGCTAAGATCTCCGATGAAGTCTATGAAGTAAAGCTAGGTTTACCACTTCAGGTAAAATAATTATTACCAAAATTACACACCTATTCTAAAAATAAATAAATTTCAAATGATATACATAATTACTACATAACTTTTAACTATACTTTTTTATATAATAATTTAAGGAGATAAAGATGAAAAAAGTTATAAAAGGTTTGGTAGTTACGAGTACTGTTGTTGCAGGATTATTATTCACAGGTTGTGGTGATAAAAAAAATGAATCTAAAACAGATGGTGCCGTTGCACAATCTCAATATGTGCTAAAGTTTTCACATGTAGTGAGTCCAAATACACCAAAAGGGAAAGCAGCCGCTTATTTTGAAAAAAGACTAGAAGAGTTATCTGCTGGTAAAATTGATGTTCAAGTATATCCATCATCACAGTTATACAAAGATAATGCTGTTTTAAAAGCACTTACACTCAATTCTGTACAAATGGCAGCACCTGCATTTTCTAAATTTGGTAAAATTGTACCTCAATTAGCATTATTTGATTTACCTTTTGTATTTAAAGGTTTAGATCATTTACATAGAGTTCAAGATGGTGAAGTTGGTGCTAAACTAAAATCTATGGTAACAGCAAAAGGTATCGTTGCTTTAAACTATTGGGATAATGGATTTAAACAATTATCTTCAAATAAAAAACTTATCAAAACACCTGATGACGCAAAAGGTCAAAAATTTAGAATCATGTCTTCTAAGGTACTTGAAGCACAATTTCATGCTGTAGGAGCAAATCCACAAATGATGCCATTTTCTGAAGTATATTCAGGATTACAACAAGGTGTAATCGATGCAGCTGAAAATCCAATATCAAATATCTATACTAAAAAATTTCATGAAGTTCAAAAGTACCTTTCAATTTCAGACCATGGTTACTTAGGATATTTAGTAGTTATGTCTAAAAAATTTTGGAACTCTTTACCTGAAGATTTACAAAAAAATGTAACACAGGCTATGAACGAAGCGACAGAAAAAGAGAGAGAATATGCTAAAGAGTTAAATGACTCTCAATTAGAATTGATCAAAGAGTATGCTAAAAAAACTAGTAAAATTGAGATTTATAATTTAACAGAACAAGAAAAACAAGCATGGAGAAACAAAATGAGTACGGTGTATTCTGATTTTTATGATGATAAAAAAATCGGTCAAGATTTAATAGAGAAAACAATAGCGACTAAATAGTATGTCTAATATTATAAGTAAAACTATAGGTTATATAAATCAATCAATAGCAGCATTCGGTATATCCGCTGGTGTTGCTGTTGCATTTACAAATGTAGTAGCTCGATATTTATTTGATGCATCCTTAGTATGGGCAACAGAACTCACAATATTTTTATTTTTGTGGAGTGCTTTTTTTGGAGCTGCATATTGTTTTAAAAAAGATGCTCATATTGCGGTTACTATTGTGCTTGATATTATGCCATCTAAAATAGCAAAAATCATGCTTTTAATTTCACATACTATTACAATCATTTTTTTATTGGCTGTTGCCTATTATGGATATGAATATTTACTTTTAGTGAATGAAATAGATGAGAGATCAATTGATTTATGGAATATGCCTATGTGGATTGTTTACTCTGTTATTCCAATTTCATTTGCATTTGCTGCATATAGAGTGGGTGAAAAAATTGCACAAATTTTGAGAACTCCTCATAATGAAGTAGTAGCAGAGAGTGAAGCAGAACAAGTTTTGGCAGAATTAGGTGTAAAACAAAAAGATAACTCAAATGAACATGTTCATAAACTAAATGATATTGTAAAATCAGTTGAGAAAAAAACAGGAGGGTTACTATGAGTATTACTGTACTATTTGGTATATTTCTTTTTCTAGTAATTTTAGGAAGTCCTATTGCTATTTGTTTAGGAGTTGCAACATTTTCGACCATGATGTTATTTACAGATATTTCACCTATTGAAGTATCTTCTATGATGTTTGAAAAGATTGAACACTATTCACTTATGGCAATTCCTATGTTTATTTTAGCAGGTAATTTACTTTCAAAAGGATCAGCAGCAACAAGAATCATCGAATTTGCCAAATCTATTGTAGGACATCTCCCTGGTGGATTACCTATTTCAGCTATTTTTGCATCTATTATATTTGCAGCTGTTTCTGGATCTTCTCCTGCTACTGTTGTAGCTATTGGTTCTATTATGTTTGGAGCTATTATAGAAGCTGGTTATCCTAAAAAATACGCTGTTGGTACTATTGCGACAGCTGGATCTTTAGGTATTTTAATCCCACCTTCGATTGTATTAATCGTATTTGGTGTGACCGCTGAAGTTTCTATTGGAAGACTCTTTATGGCGGGTGTTGTACCTGGTATTATGCTAGGTATTATGATGATGGTTGTTACATATATTGGAGCTGTTCGACTTGGATTTAAAAGAACCCAACCCGCTCCATTTAAAGAACGACTCGCTAAGATGAAAGATGCATCTTGGGGACTTATGACAATTGTTATTGTAATTGGTGGTATTTATGGTGGTATATTTACACCAACTGAAGCTGCTGCTGTAGCCGCAGTTTGGGCATTTATCATTTCTGTATTTGTGTATAAAGATATTAGTATGAAAGAGATGTTTACTGTCTCTTTAGAATCAGCAAAAACAACTGCTATGATTATGTTCATCATTGCAAATGCTATGTTGTTTGCACATTTTCTTACAATTGAAAATATTCCACAAGGGATAACAAATGCTTTAATAGAAGCAAATGTAGATAAATATATGTTCTTGATTATGGTAAATATACTTTTAATCGTTGCTGGTTCATTTATGGAACCATCAGCAATTATTATGATTATGGTACCATTATTACTGCCTGTTGCTATTGCACTTGGAATTGATCCAATTCATTTTGGTATCGTTGTAACTATCAATATGGAGCTTGGTATGGTGTCACCACCTGTTGGGCTAAATCTATTTGTAACTTCAGGACTGACTGGTATGTCTATAAAAGATGTTATCGTGGCAGCTTTCCCATGGACTATGACTATATTTGTAGGACTTATGCTTGTAACATATATCCCACAAATTGCACTATGGTTACCAAACCTTATGTATGGTGGATGAAACTAAAACTATTTAGTTTATAAAAAAAGGGACTCAATTTATTGAGTCCCTTTTTATTATATTTATACAAGTTTCTTTTTAAATATAATAAAACTTACAATAGTCACACTCAACACCCCTATTCCCATCACTATAAAAAAATGCTCTATAGTAAAATAACTCACCACAGGATGAAAAATAATAGGTGAAAAAAATTGACCCAAAAATAATGAACTTGTTAAATAAGCTGATTTATGTATTCTTTGTGTATGATGAGTACGACTAAGCATCCACGCTGTCATATTGGTCATCAATATTCCACCCCCAAACCCCATAATTGGAGAGGTCATAAAAAAATAATAGACATTATTTACCAATCCAATAGCTATAAAACCTACCCCTATTATAAACATTCCAAGAATATATATCTGAGCATGTGAAAATATCTGTTTTAATTTTCTAAATGTTATCGCCCCTATTCCATTGGATATAAAAGCAGTTGCAATTATTGCACCTGCAAGTGTCCCTGATGCATCAAAATGATTCATTATCAAAAATGGTATCTGTGTAGGTAAAATATAAAATACCAGCATAAGTAAAAATGCCAAAAAATAGATAAAAAATAGATTTGTGTTGATATCTACCTCATCTTCTTCATTAAAATTAGAAATAACTTTTTCATTTAAAAACCAATATACCAAAGGGATAAGTAAAAATCCAATGCTATAAATAGCAAAAGAATATCTCCAGTTTATATCAGATAATATCCCTCCACCCACAACAAAAATCACTCCACCCAAAGAGATGAAAATACCCTGCTGTCCCATAAATTTATGTCGAGCTTCCCCCTGAAAATAATCTCCAATAAGTGAAGTAGAAACTATCATCAAAATAGCAATAGCAATCCCCAATAAAAATCGAGAACACAAAAGTAAATTCATAGTTTCTAAAAACATCCCTGAACTTCCCGTAATAGAAAATAGAGTCAATGCAATAAGAGCCGACTTTTTTCGTCCAAATTTATAGACAAAATGTCCCAAAATAGGTGCTAAAAATGCAATAGCAAGCGAGGGAAGTGTGAGCATCAATCGTGCCAAAAATTCTATATTTTCAGTATGTGTAAAATAGTCTTTGAGATGTGGGAGTGCTGTCACTACTGCGACATTTGACATCATAGTAGTCAAAGCAATAAGTAACATAGTAAATCGTAGAGAGAGTGAAACTTTTTTCAAATTATTCCTTTAATTTTATTATTCTTTTTATGAAAGAAAATTAATATTTCATCTCAATTGTATCATGCTTTTATAAAAAATGTAAACTGTTATGAACTTATATATTGTATCATCCTTTTATCAGAAAATGAAAAGTTTTAACAAATGATACGAATTTATTAATTTATCGTATCATTTGGACTATATTCTATCTCAAGTGCCTATAAATGATGATAGAAAAGGTTATTATCATGCACTAGAGCATAAAAAGAGGATGATTTTGTAGATATAACTGTATGGTGCGAGTGGTTTTTATCGACTTTACATACAGCACTACTTGATACAAAAAATAAATTAACTTATATTATAGATAAAACAACCTTTTGGGATAAACATAAAGATAACAATCTTAACGCAAGACAAACAAAAGTACTCAATTTTATACTTGATATAGGAGTTGATAACTTCAAAGGAGATTTGAGTAAAAAAAATATATCACTATATCTGATACTACACCAGCTACTGCATCTCATGATATTAAAGAGTTGTTAGACTTGGATTGTATCAGACAAGTAGAAGATACTGTAGGTAAAAATACTAGGTATAAGGTTTTTATTTAAACATTAAAATAGAACAGTTACGAAAGAAACTTTTCTATTTTAGCCTCTTCTTTTAATGAACATAGTGATATTTTTCAATAGATTAACAGAAATTTTTAATAGCTTACAAGTTGCTACAGATTTAATAGTTGAAAGAGATGGATATAAGGGAGATTTTTCTTATGGATATACTATTAACATAATATAGCTATAATAAATATTTATGAAGAAAAAAAGTTAGATAAAAGACTTGATAAGATTTTTAATACTTTAATAAGATAGAACAAATTGAAATAATTAAGTATCTATTTTGTCAAAATCGTATACAATTCAATTATGAAAACTGCTGATAAAGAAATAAAAACAACCATAAAAGACATCTCTAAACGTTTAAATATAACTGAACAAACCTATTATAATTGGAAAAAAGAAAAACCAGAATTAATAAAATTAATAAATATGGGTTTAGATATGGAAAAACTTCTCAATAAGTATATAGTAAAATAATTTTAGTATTTTATTGACAAATATAAAATAATTTGATAAAATACTACATAAAATAAAAAGGTAAAGATTGAAACAATTAAAAGTTGGTACAACATTTAGTGGCATAGGTGCAATAGAACATGCTTTAGAACGATTAAATATTAATCATAAAATCATATTTGCTTGTGATAATGGTGGTAATAGTTTATGCACTAAGAAAGTTACAGACAGATTTTCCGTTATTGATAATGAAATAAATTTTATATTCAATCATATTAAAAATTTAAAATTAAATAATGATAAGAGCTATAAAATAAAATTACATGATGATTTAGATAAAATCAAACTTCAATACAATGTAATTCTTTCTAATAAAATATTAAAAACTTTTTCTAAATCTAAAATTATAATAGATTCATTATTAACTGAATTAAAAGCATCTAATGATATTAAGTTTAAAGAATTTTACAATATAGAATTAGATATATCAGATTATCTTTATTTAACAAGTGAGTTAAAAAATTATATAAAAAAACTTGAATATAAAAATTATGATGAATTAGAAAAAATAACTAAAGGGAAAGATTATAGAGCAATAAGAAGAGATATTAAAGAAATATCTAAAAAATTATCCCAATTACATGAGTCAATTTCAACATTAGAAATATTAGATGAATTGGAAACACTTAATACTTATAAAGAAAAAAAAGAATATGTTGATTCATTATATAAAAAAGAAAACTTTGTTAAAAAAAGCTATTTAAATAATTATATAATAAATGAATTAGATTTTCATCAAAACATTGCTTTTTTAGAAGGTGAACAGTACAATAATAAAATTGATTTGTATGTAGGGGGTAGTCCTTGTCAATCATTTTCAATAGTTGGAAAAAGAGGTGGGTTTGAAGATACAAGAGGAACATTATTTTATGAATATGTAAGAGTTTTAAAAGAAACTGAACCAAGATTTTTCATATATGAGAATGTAAAAGGTGTCCTGAGCCATGATAATGGTAAAACCTGGCAAACAATGAAAAATACTTTTGAAGATACAGGGTATAAATTTAAAGATTATATTTTAAACTCAAAGAATTTCGGAATTCCACAACATAGAGAAAGGCTTTTTGTTATTGGATTTAAACAAATTGAAGACTATAATAACTTTCAAGACCCGAAAACTGTACCTCTAAAGACTACTATGAATGACTTTTTGGAAGATAAGGTTGATTCTAAATATTATCTTGCTGAAAAAGGTATTAAATTTGTTACAAATGAAAAAAATATTAAAAAGAAATATACACAACTAAATGGGGATATTGCATTGTGTCAAAAGGCAAATCAGCAATTTAATTGGCATGGCGATTTTATTGAGCACTATACAGAAGAAGAAAAATCTAATTTAGCTAAAATAGAAGAAAAATATTTCTTATCTGAAAATGTTAAAAAGTATATTTTAGATAGACAATTTTTTATGAATAATAAACCTGGTGATGAATTAATTGATTTAACTATTGCAAGACCTTTAACTGCTACAATGCATAAAATGCATAGAGCAGGAGTAGATAACTATATATCATATGGGAAAAAACTTAATGTAAAAGATAGAAAAATTAGAAAACTAACACCTCGTGAATGTTTTCGACTAATGGGATTTTGTGATAGTTTTAAATTAACTGTCTCGGACACTCAACTATACCAACAAGCTGGTAATTCAATAGTTGTTGATGTTTTAATGTCAATTATAAAGGAAATAAAAAAAATATATTAAAACAATGTAATTTATTATTGATGTTATTATTGCTATAATCTTTTATATTTAAAGAAGGTTAATACATAATGACTGAAAAAGACATACAAATAGTTGATAGTTTTGTTCACAGGGATATTAAAAGTCAAGGTGCTGGTTCAGGTGAAGCAAAATTACATATTGGTTCTATTTCTGATAAAAATAAATTAAATGAATTTTTTGATGAATTTACCAACATAGAATGTTATTTTGAAAAAACAAATATAGAAGCATATGTGAATGACGTATTATCATTGTATTTACCAAATACAGCAATAAAGAAATCAGCTGACATTCTTTCAAGACATTTAAAATCATTATTAGCAAAATTTCCCATAAATAAATTTACTTTATCATTATATGAGGATGAAACCCGTTGTTATTTAAAATCAGAAGATAATCAATTTAAAGATTGGCTTAGGAAAGTTGCTTTACCCTATATAACTGTATTGAAAATCAAAAAAGAAGAAAATTCCAAATATAAATTTACTTTATCTTATACAGATAATAATATTACCATACTAAATACTGAAAATTCTATAATAAAATTATCGAAATTAGATAATAGTTCTATTGGTAATTTAAATTTTAATTATAAAAATATATTGTTTAAAGGTGTGCCAGGTACTGGAAAATCATTTACTATTGACAAAATAATTAAAGAAAAGTTAGACCTTTCAAAAAACTCACCTAATATTTTAAGAATTAATATTCATTCTGCTTCCAGTAATAGTGATTTGATGCAAGGTATAGGAATCAGTAGTAAAAATGGAAAAGTACAGTATAAGGAAAAGCAAGGACTTATTTATAATCATATAAAAAATGCTATATTACATCCTTACCAACCATTTGTATTAATTTTAGAAGAAATACAAGAAAACAGTCTGAATGAATTAATAGGTGATTTAATATATTTAATTGAATATTCTAAAAGATTAGATATAAAAAGTATTATAGATTTATCCGAAGATTCAAGTTTACTTACAAAGGAATTAGAATATCAAGAGTTAATAGATGAACTGATTTTATTAGATAAAGACAAACATTATGTTGAAATACCATTTTTAATTGAAAATAGAACAGATTATCGCAAAATGATTTTACCAAGTAATTTATATATATTCTGTACTTCTAATTATAGAGATGATAGAAAAATAATAGAAGATAATCTATTAAGAAGGTTTGAAGTTATTGAAATATACCCTAAATATGATAGTGAAGAAAATCCAACAAAAATATATAAAAACGAGAAAGTTTCTACTTTTTTAAATAAATTAAATACTTCAATCATAGAACAGTTTAGTGAAATTGAAACACATCCAGATAGATTTATAATTGGTCATGCTAATTGGCAAAATATTTTAACAATAGATGAATTTTATAGAGCGTTACTAAAAGTAATTATTGAGTTTAAGGATATTAAAGATATTGAATTTAGTGATGTAAAAAGTATATTAAACAGAATTACAAGTGATAGATTTATACCAAATGATGAATTTAATACAATATTATCAACAACAAACTATAAAGAACTTATAGAAATAATTCAAGAAAAATCAAAATTTGATTTTTTATAATAATGAATATATTTATAGATGAAAAGGAAAATATTCTTGAATCTATTTCAAGTTACAATCTTGATATAGACTTAAGTGTATTAAAAAAATTAAAATTTATATCCGACAAACAATCAAATAATTATATAGGATATTTTCAATTTAAAACCCATAATAAATATGTTAAAATTTATGTATTACCAAAGATTACACCAAAAATTAATAATGATGATGAAACTAATATTGCTAATTTTCATAAATTTTTACAAAAATACTATAATATAAAAGATAAATATAATTTTATAAAGCCTAAAATAATTGATTCTAATATCATAGATTTAAACTTTAGTAGTATTGAAAATTTAATATTAACAAAATATCAGAACAGTTTAAAAGTAATTTTTAATTTTTTCAAAAAACATAAAAAACATAAATACATTGATACTGAATATTTATCTCAAAGTATCAAAGGTAAATTAAACATATCCAAAAATATAATAGAACCCAATAAATCTATTATCCATCAATATAAAAAGGAAGTAATAAACCACTCAAAACTTGCTTTTATTAGTAGTTTTGCTATTAAGTATTTCAAAAAGAATATACTTGTTAATATAAATGATATTTCAAATGAATTACATACAAGTTCAAAAAAGTCATTAAATTTAATTAATCAAAAATTTAATAAAGATACTAATATGTCATTAAATATAAATTCTATATTATCAAGAAAAATAAGAAAATTATTTAAAAAAAATGATGAGAAATTACTTTTACATTCTATATTTATATTATTAGGAATGGATGAATACCATAGCAATCATAAAACAGATAATATGGTTTCAGTTTTTTTTAGACCAGAAAAATTATATGAATTAATAGTGTATGATAATTTAATTTCTAATTATCAAAACTATCAAATAAAAGCTGATTTTAAAGGAGAAACGACAACATCATATAATCTTATTGGTAATAGTGTTACTTACAAGAATGATTCTCAACCTGATTTTATTGTTGAGTCAGATGATGAGATTATTATTATTGATGCAAAATGGAAACTACTAAATGATAAACCTAAACTTGATGATACTTTGAAACTTGAAAGAGATTTAAAGGTTATAGAATCCATAAAAAATAAAAAAGCTTATTTATACTATCCCATTATTAATATTAATAGTAATAATTTTAGAATAGATTATAGTGACTTTACTTTTTCAGTTAAAGAAGTGTATTAGTATTATTTTATTAGAAGATAATGACTGCAAATCTTTATTAAACACTCTATCTATAAAAGGAAGATATGAAGATGTAGATACACTACTTTCTTTAGTTTTAAGACATTTTTTTAATTCTTCTAAAACTATTTTATCCAGTAAGAAATTGGAGCTTAACAATCTCTCAACTCTCAATTTATTTTGAGGGAAGACTAGATAAAACATTAAATTTATGATACAATTTTGGGAATTACTAGATGACTGACACAGATTAATGAACACTCCCTAAAATTTTGGTATTGTTAATATTTCTCAGACAGACCAATCAAAATTTATATCTAAGATGAACAATAGTTTTACTCCTCAAACTCACTTTAATAGTTATAACTAAATGTTATTGTCAATTTCTACACATTGCACATATTAAAACTTTAAAGATATATGATGAGTGATTTATTTTTACTAATCATTATTTTATCTACCTTTTATATTACATATCTCATTATAGAAAGTCTATTAATCTTATTATTAAAATATTTTGTCAATAAAAAAAATAAATCTTATGTAAGAAGAAAGGCTACTTTAAAATCAAATACTCAACTTGAAATATTATCGATAGATTGAGGGTCTATCTTTTTTTATCTTTAAAATTTATATAATATTTTATCTCATCTTCATTTAAAATTTTAATAGTATTTGTAGTCCCTGGCATCCCTACTGGATATCCTATAGTTGCTACATATGGACCTTTTTTATCCAAGATACCTTTTTTATCCAATGTTTTTAACATTTTACAAAACATCTTTGAGGCTTGTCCAGCTTTTATCGTAGAGATAGGTAAAATTCCCCATCCCATATTTAATGAGTTCAATCTACTTTGCTCATGTGCAAATGCTAAAATAGGTGTTTTTGGTCTGTATCGTGACATTCTAAATATACTTTGACCAGAGCTAGTAATAGCCAAAATACCTTTTGCATCAATATCATCAGCAAGTCTTGTAGCTGTTGCTTGTATCACATCAAAATGATCTAAATAGTTCATATCATACTGTTTGACATAGTCATAAATCTCTTCTGTTTTAGATATGATATTACTCATACTTTCGACTACATTTCGAGGATCTTCCCCTACAGCACTCTCTTCACTTAACATAACAGCATCAGTCCCATCCAAAACGGCATTGGCTACATCTGAAATCTCTGCTCGTGTTGCTCTTTCATTATGAGTCATAGAGAGTAACATCTGTGTCGCTGTAATCACTGGTTTTGAAGCTAGATTTGCTTTTTTGATAAGTTTTTTTTGTATCGTAGGGACATCATAGTACGGTACTTCGATACCCAAATCACCACGAGCCACCATAATACCATCAGAATGATCCAAAATTTCATCTATATTATCAACCGCATCAAATTTTTCTATTTTGGCGATAAGTTTCCCATCATAGCCATCTAAAAGTGACCGTGCTTTTATCATATCTTTTGCATTTTGTACAAAGGATATAGCAAAAAAATCTACCTTATTTTTAACACCCCAAGCGATATCTTGTTCATCTTTTTGAGTAATAACATTGATGTCTATTTTTGTATTTGGAAAGTTTATCCCTTTTCTTGAGCCAAGTGTCCCATGGTTTTCTACACGAGCTATCACTTCTTTTCCTGTTTTGATCACTTTGGCTCTAATAATACCATCATATAAATAGATAAACTCACCCTCTTGTACCTTATCAAGAAGCTCTGGATAATTTATAGAAACTACAAATTTTTTGCTCTCTTCTCTATATCCTACTATCTCCTCTTTAATAAATCGAATTTCATCATTTCTATGCAGTTCAAATGGCTCTTTAAGATCACCAATTCGAACCTTTGGACCTGAAATATCTTGTAAGATACCAACTGATGTATCAAGATTTTGCATAGCTGTTCTAATATTTTTGAGTGTATTACTATGATATTCATGAGAACCATGAGAAAAATTGAGACGGAACATATTCGCACCAGCTTCTATTAAACTCTCTATTATCTCAACCGTATCACTTGCAGGTCCAACTGTTGCCAATATTTTTGTTCTTTTTTTCATTGATTTTCCTCTTATAATATATTTGTTTTTATTATACCGCAATATGAGTTACACAACAATTACAAAACAAATGTCTTGAACAAATTAAATAAAATATTTAAGGAAAAAAGGAAAAGGCAATAACGAAGAATAGAAAAAGAATGAAGAAAAGAAATCTTCACTCATACTTTGTATAAAAATAAGAAAAAGACTAGATGTTTTTCATAAATTCAAGTGCAAGCCGTACACCAGCTCCTGAGCCACCATAAGGATTGTATCCCCAAGCACTCTCTACATAGGCAGGTCCAGCTATATCTATATGCACCCATTTTTCTTTATTCTCATCTTTGATAAAATTATCCAAAAACATACCCGCTGTAATAGCACCACCATATCGTGTACTAGAGATGTTAGATATATCTGCGATTTCACTTTTTAAAGTTTTTTTCAAGTATCTATTAAAAGGTAATGTTGTTGCTAACTCTCCACTATTAAGAGCATTTTTTACAACACTTCTATTGAGTTTTATATTATTTCCCATGATACCATTCGTATATTGTCCTACACCTACAACACAAGCACCAGTCAAAGTAGCAAAATCAAACATATAATCAATATCTTCTATCATATCTTGTGCATAACACAAACAATCAGCAAGCACCAAACGCCCCTCCGCATCTGTATTTCTTACCTCTATAGTTTTTCCATTTTTTGCTTTTAAAATATCATCTGGTTTATACGCATCTCCACCTATCATATTTTCAACAGCTCCCACTATTCCATGCACTTCAATAGGTAAATTTAAAGTAGCAATAGTATTCATAATACCAAGTACAGCACACCCACCACTTTTATCACTTTTCATACTTACCATAAAATCACTCGGTTTTAAGCTCAATCCACCACTATCATAAGTAAGACCTTTTCCAACTAAAACCATTTTCTTTTTAGCTTTTGTTTTTCCTGTAGGTTTATATGTAAGATGTATAAGTTTAGAACGATGACGACTCGCTCGACCAACTGCTAGCATAGCACCCATTCCATTTTCTTCCAAATAATCTTCATCGAGTATTTTACATTCTAATCCATTATCTTTAGCGATACTGATAGCATGTTTTGCCATCACTTCAGGATAAAAATCCTCAGGAGCAGTATTTACAAAATCCCGTACCATATTTACAGAGTTACAAATAGCCACCGCTTCTTCAAACTCTTTTTGAATATCTGTATCAATTTTATTCACTTCCATATAGATATTTTTTTCTATAGTTTTATCATCTTCTGATTTGTAGTGTGTAAAGGCATAATTACCTAGTTCAAAACCATCTACATACGAACTTAAGTTCGATTTTACTTTGATATATGCTGATTTAAAATTTGTACTATTAAGTTTTTTAACTGCTGTTGCAACTGCTATTCTAATATTATCATGAGTAAACTCTTCACAACCAACATAGATTTTTCCCAATTCAGGAAGTAAGACACACTCCTCATCGCTTCCCTTAAAATTAAGCGTTTTTAATAACTTTTTATTTTCTTTGATTCTTTTATTTTTAACTAATACAATCTCGCAATCAGTATTAATTTTTTTCGTTGTTAGATTTAAATTCATTTTTTTCCTTTTTATCTTTCTTTTTTGTTACTGTCTGGAAGTAGTATACAATACCTCCACCAAAAATCAATGCAAATGGAGCCACAAAATACCAATGCTCTTTAGCAACTTCTAATACTTGCAATATCTCTTCACCAAAATACCACACAGGCACAATAGTCAGCGATGCCCATATCCAAGCACTCAGTAGATTTATAAAAGCATAGGTTTTTGCATCATAACCAGTTAATCCAATAGAGATTGGGATAATTGTTCTCATACCATACATATACCGTTGAGCAAATATAATCGGCCAGCCATATTTTTTAAGAAGAAGATGAGCCAAAGCAAACTTCCGTCGTTGCCCTTTAAACTTTTTGTGAACATAGGATTTATTATATCTTCCAATATAAAAATAAATTTGATCCCCAGTAAATCCACCCAAACCAGCTACAAATATAGCCAAAGGCAACCACATGTCTTCTGTATGAGAAAGTAAACCAGCCATAATAAGACCCATCTCCCCCTCTAAAATACTCCAAGCAAATAAAATAATATACCCATACTCTTTCATAAGATAGGTAAATTTATTGGTCACACCCTCTACAGGAGCATGATACAAACTATAGCCTAAATATGAAAAAAGTAATACAACAATAACTGTAGCTATTTTTCCTGAATGTTTTTTGATAAAATTCATTTTCTCCCTTATTTTTTAAATATTTCTAATACAAAATTGATTATTGGTTGAAATTTTTCTTTTGATAAATCCCATAGATCTGTGTCTAAATATTTCTTTCCTTTTTTATACATAAAAGAATTTTGCGGCGTATAATTATCCTTACCATCTTTCTCAAACATCGTATATGAATAAACTTCTCCTTTATTCATATACTTAGTTGATATATCAAGATGTTCATTTAAACAGTTTTTATAGCCTTCAAAACATTTTAATTGTGGTATTTTACTTTTATCCAATGTAGACAATAAAAGAGTTTCTAAATCACCTTCAAAATCTTTATTATTAGGCATTAAAAAAATATTCTCTTTTGGAATCAGGGTTTTAGTAACCTTTGAATTTTCTATTGCCTTATTAATTAAATCTAAAGAAGTATTAAAGTTACCATCTGCATCTTGGATTATAGCTAATTTTTCAATTTTTATTTCTTGGACTTTAATTATATTGGTTAACACATATTCTAAATTATTTTGTCCTGCTATATTGATAATTTTCAAGTCATTAAATTCATAAATATCTATATCTGGATTGTTATTTTCATTCTTTTTAAAATCATTATACTTCTTTGTAATATTATATTTTACACAAATATATTTTATAAACTGTACATCCGTAATACCTTCAACAAGTAAATATCTCATCGTATATCCATACCGCTACTAACTGTAGCATTGAATGAATCATAATCTCTTAGAATAGGATGTATAATATTATCTTTTTTAAACAATTCAATAGAACAAATATCTTTAAAATCCATCTCTTCACAAGCTTCACTAAATGCTTCTATAGTTTCCTTATCATGCGTAGTTACAAATAACTGTATCTTCTTATCTCTCACTATCTCTATGATACTCTTCCAAATATCCTTTAATTTACTATAATGTATCCCATTTTCAATTTCATCTATAAATACACTTCCTCCAGAGTTTGATAAAAGAGTTGCTAGTATTTCTATATATCTATTTGTTCCCTCACCTAATTCTGATGAATAAAATGATTGTTTTGGATTATTCAAAGTTATTCTTAGATTAAAATTCCCATTTTCTCTAACTTGAGGTTCAATCCTAATAATATTATCATCAATGATTTTTAATTCTTTTAAAAAATCATCTTGAATTTCTAAATCTTGAATATAAGAATATAACTTGGCTAAATTTGCATTATCTGGTCTTGATGAATTAATAAAAGATAATTCAATTTTATTTTTTCTCATTCTAGTAAAAGAATCAGATGATTTATAAAATGGAATAATTTGAGGTTCATTATTTATATATAAAATTAGAAATTCTTCACTACTATTTCTATATCGGTCTATTTTACTATTTTCAATATCATTCAATTCATCTATAAATTTATGCTTAAGAGTGATATTAACATTCTCAAATTTAAAAGACAAATTAATAGTTTCAAGGTATTTATCAATATCAAATAAACTTAAATCCCTATTAATAAAAATAAACTGAATAACTTGTATTAAATTTCTAACGCTCTTACTATTTTCTATTAATAATAGTGCTTCTAACAATGCTGTTTTACCAACATTATTTTTACCACTTATTATATTAATACGATTTAACCCATCAATCTGAAAATCTTTAAAATATTTATAATCTATGATATTTATATTTTCAAGCATATTTTACCTTTTAATCCAAATTCAATAAACTTTGAGCTTGTGCCATATCTTTGTCACCACGACCTGAAAGGTTAATAACTATCAGTTTACCTTTGAGTTCTTCTTTTGCTTTTTTAAGATATGCTATAGCATGACTTGATTCAAAAGCTGGGATGATACCTTCTTTTTGACTCAACCATACAAAAGCATCCATCGCTTCATCATCTGTGATGTTATCATAAGTAACAGTACCTAAGTCATTGTGATAACTATGCTCAGGTCCAATCCCTGGATAATCTAATCCAGCAGATATAGAGTGAGCTTCTTGTACTTGTCCATCTTCATCTTGTAGTAAATAAGAACATTGACCATGTAATACTCCAGGAGTTCCTTTTTTCAAACTACAACCATGCATATCAGTTTCTATTCCATGACCCCCTGCTTCGATACCGATACACTCAACCTCATCATCTTCTAAAAAGTGTGAGAACATCCCTATAGCATTTGAGCCACCACCAATACAAGCGATAACTTTATCAGGAAGTCTATTTTCTTTTTCAAGAATTTGTTGTCTTGTTTCCCATCCGATAATAGCTTGAAAATCTCGAACCATCATAGGATAAGGATGAGGACCTGCAACAGTACCAATGATATAAAAAGTATCTCTAGCATTTGTTACCCAAAATCTAATCGCATCATTCATTGCATCTTTTAACGATCTACTTCCACTCTCAACTGCAATAACTTTTGCACCCAATAACTTCATTCTAAATACATTTAGTTCTTGTCTTTCGACATCTTTTGCACCCATAAAGACAGTACATTCCAGACCCATTAGAGCAGCTATAGTAGCCGTTGCCACGCCATGTTGACCTGCTCCTGTTTCTGCTATCACCTTTGTTTTACCAAGTCTTTTTGCCAATAAACCTTGAGCGATAACATTATTTACTTTATGAGCACCTGTATGATTTAAGTCTTCTCTTTTAAGATATACTTTAGCACCAATCTCTTTACTAATATTTTGGGCAAAATAAAGTGGATTGGGTCGTCCCACATACTCTTTTAAAAGATAATTTACCTCTTCCCAAAAATCTTTATCAAATCTATATTTTTTATAGTTCTCTTCTAGCTCTAATAATATAGGCATCAGTGTTTCAGGGACATATCGTCCCCCGAATATTCCAAAATGACCATTATTATCTGGATCAAATTTACTTGGTGTTGGTATATAATTATTCATTTATTTAAATTCCTTTTGATTATCACAATATAATATCGTATCTAAATTTTCTTCAAAATATGTGATTCTTTCGATTTGATTTGATGCATTTTTAATTTTAGTATTTTTATTTGATATTTTACAGGTACAACACATGTAAGCTTCTAATTGTTTATTGTCAGTGATTGCTACTGATTTAAAATCATTAATTGTACTTTCTAATTGCTCTTGTGCTTTTTTTCTATGTCTTTTCCAACTAGTTCTTTTTTCAGTATGTTTCAACTCTACAAAACAAAAATTGTTTTCATCATAAATTGCAAAATCACACCTTGTATCATCATCAGAATTATAAATACAACTATCAATTGCAATAAAAGTAATATTTTTTTCATTGTTATTAATAATATTAAATTCGCCATTATCTGAAATAATATAAGCTGGTTTACTTTTTATATCATCAATAATATAAAAATTCTTATCAGACACTATTTGTTCACATAAAGGATTAATAATATTAGTCATTTTTATGTTCCCTATAAATATCCATCAACTCATTAAATTCATCATCAATAATGTCACCTACATCATCAATAACATTTTCTTTGATCAATCCAGTACTTCTACCTTTAATACTTTTAGATATTCCATTCTCTATTAAATACGCAGAAAATTCATCAGGATTTATCTGTTGTGATTTTGGAATGATTTTAGATATTTTTTCTTTTAAAATATCATTTTTATTAGAAGCTTTATATGCAAATAAAAGTATATTTAAAGTAGATAATACATAAGGGCTATGTGTCATAAGATATAAATTTTGTGAACTATTTTCTATAATAAATTTTATTGTATCACATTGTGCTTTTGGATATAAGTTTTGTTCTGGTTCTTCTATAATAATATCATTGTGTTTTGTATTAAAATATTTAAGTGTCAAATATAAAGGTAAAGCAGTTTGTATACCACTTGAACTATTTTCTAATGGTAAAAAGTTTTCTTTATCATAATAAATTTTATCTTGACCATTTTCAGATTTAAACTTCATACCTAATAAATCTAATTCTTTTATCTCGTTTTTCGCTTTTTCATACTGACTTGCAAAAAGTAATAAGTGCTTAGGTAAAGGTATATCTGCTGTAATTAAACTATAAATAGACTTATTTAATAAAGAGATTAAATTTCTTTCAGCAGGGATATATTGAGAAATAAACATTCTATTCATAATTTCATCAATCAATATATTATCTGGGTTTTCAAATTTTTCGAAAAGCTCTTTCGTTTCATTTGTAATAGCGATTGATTTTAACATTTCTTCACTAAATTTAATTTTTTTATCTTTGATTGTAAAAATAGTATCTTTAGCCTCTGAGAATTTTATAAATGTATCATTTTCTAGAAAATTGATATCAAGCCTAGAAAATTCGTCAAATAATTTATCTGAATATCTTGGAAAGCTAGTTACTACTGTAATCAACTTAGCCAATACACTCTTCCCACACCCGTTTTCACCGATAAAAAGATTAGTTTTATTAAGTTCTATATTTATATTTTTTAAAACACCAAAATTTTTAACCTCTAAAGTAAACATTTAGATATCCAATACACTATAAACAGGTGCATGAGTTTTTACTTTTACATCACCTTTTAAAAATTTTAGATTCATTAAAAAACAAACTTCAACTAGATCTGCTTTTGTAGCTTTTATTAGTTTACAAGCAGCATTTGCTGTTCCACCTGTGGCACACAAATCATCTATTACTAAAACTCTAGCACCCTCTTTGTTTTTAAAAGCATCTAAATGAATTTCAACTTCATCGAAACCATATTCTAATTCATACTTTTCACAAATTGTTGTAGATGGTAATTTCCCTTTTTTACGAACTGGTACGAAACCTATATTAAGTCTATCAGCAAGTGCCGCCCCAAATATAAAACCTCTCGCATCAAGTCCAGCGATATATTCTAAATTCATAGTTTTATATCGTTCTTCTAAATGATCCATTAAAAATTTATATGCTTCTTTATTATTGAGTAGAGTTGTAATATCTTTAAAAACAATACCAGGTTTTGGAAAATCAGGTATATCTCTTATACTATCTAATAAAAATTGTTTTTGTTTGTCATCTAATGTTATATTCAAAATATTACCCTTTAAAAATTATTATCAATTATTTGGCAAATTGTATGCCCAAATAGTATATGCATCTCTTGTATTCTTGGTGTATCATCACTTGGTACTACTAAATTAATATCACAAACATCATTCATAGCTCCACCATCACGACCTGATAAACCGATAGTTTTACACCCTAACTCTTGAGCTAATGTCAAAGCATTTACAACATTTTTACTATTACCACTCGTACTAATACCTATGATAACATCACCTTTGTTAGCCAAAGCTTCCACTTGTCTATCAAAAATTCTCTCATACCCATAATCATTTCCAATTGCAGTCAATGCACTTGTATCTGTTGTCAAAGCAATTCCAGCTAATCCACGGCGTTCTGTTTTATATCTACCTGTAAGTTCTGCAGCTATATGCTGGGCATCAGCAGCACTTCCACCATTGCCACATAATAATATTTTATTACCATTTTTTAAGGCATCTATTATAAGTATAGAAGCTTTTTCAATATCATTTTCCATCGTATCTATAACTGTATGTATCGTTTCTAAATGGGAAGAAAATTCTTTTTTAATTGTTTCTAACATAATATATCCCTTATCAATTAAATTTTACTTATTCTATCCAAAACTATTTTATGACTTGATAATAGTTGGAATATCTTTAATTGAATTTGTAACAAAAGAAGCCTTAGATTCTTTTTGATCAAAAGTATGACCTGATTTGACTTGAATAGTATTTGGTATATTTGCATTGAGTGCTGTTTGTATATCAGAACTTTTATCACCAATGAGCCATGAATTTTTATAATCTATATCCAAAATACTACGAGCTTGTTCTATCATCCCTATTTGTGGTTTTCTACAGATACATTCTTCATTTGGTGCATGTGGGCAACAATATATTGCAGAAATAAAGATATTATTTTCTAAAAACTTCTCTTTTATCCACTTGGTTAATATATCATACTGTTCAAAGGTATAATATCCACGCCCTATTCCTGATTGATTGGTTATAATTACTAGTTTATAGCCTAAATTTTGCAAATACTTTAATGAAGAAAATACCCCATCAATAAACTCAAAATCTTCAATTTTATACAGATAATTTTTCTCTCTGTTAATTACACCATCTCTATCTAAAAATACAACTTTATCCATTATAAAAGTTCATAACTAACATCTTTAACACCAGCATCATGTAATTTATTACAAATATTTCCACTATCATCTTCTACAGAATCAGCAATATCAACTTTTAACTGTGTCCCATTAACTGTAATTGTTACACAAGGAGTTCCCCCAGCTGGAAAAGTTGCAGTATCATTTTTCACATCCCATGTAGATTCATTGACATTAACACTCTCTCTAATATCTGTAATTGTATTATTAAGCATATAATGTGATTGGATAGCATTTGTAATAGTAGATATATCTTGCTTTACAGTATTTACAACTGCACTAGTTCTAGTATCTAAAAGTTTAGGGACTGCAACTGCTGCTAAAATACCAATAACAGCAATAACAAAAATAAGTTCAATAATAGAGAAACCTTTTTTTAAAGAAGGTTTCATCTCTTATTCCCACTCTATCGTTGCAGGTGGCTTACTACTGATATCATAAACAACTCTATTGATTCCATCAACTTCATTGATAATTCTTCTACTCATTTGTTCTAATACATCATGAGGGATATGTGCAAAAGTTGCTGTCATACCATCAATTGCGTTTACTATTCGGATACACGCTGTATTGTCATAAGTTCTGTTATCACCCATAACACCTACAGATTTTACATTTAAAAGGACTGTAAATGCTTGCCATGTTTTGTCATACCATCCAGTACTTCTCAAAACATCCAACATAATAGTATCTGCTTTTCGTAAAATTTCTAAATCTGGACTATTCACATCTCCCATAATTCGTATAGCAAGTCCTGGACCTGGGAAAGGGTGACGACCAATCATTTGAGATGGTAATCCTAACTCCAAACCTAATACTCTCACTTCATCTTTAAATATTTCTCGTAAAGGTTCAATAAGTTCAAAAGTCATCCAATCAGGTAAACCACCTACATTATGATGTGATTTAATAGTTTTTGATGGTCCTTTTACAGAAACAGATTCAATAACATCTGTGTACAATGTCCCTTGAGCTAAAAACTCAATACCGTCATGTTTTTTTGCTTCTTGATCAAATACTTCAATAAATGTTTCACCAATTATTTTTCTTTTTGTTTCAGGATCAGTAACACCTGCTAGTTTTGATAAAAACTGTTCTCTTGCATCAACAGTGATAAGTCCAATGCCTCTATTAGCAAACATATTTTGAACATCTTCGACTTCATTTCCCCTCAAAAGTCCATTGTCTACAAATACGGGAACAAGTTTATCTCCTATTGCTTCAGATAAAAGTGTAGCAACAACCGAGCTATCAACTCCCCCACTTACACCACAAAGAACTTTTTTATCACCTACTAGATTCTTGATCTTAGCAATTTGTTCTTTTGCAAAATTTCCCATGTTCCAATTTTTTTCACAAGCACAGATATGCTTCGCAAAATTTGTAAGCATAGTCGCACCCTCAACTGAGTGTGTTACTTCAGGATGATATTGAAAAGCATATATTTTTTTAGTTTCATTTGCCACAGCAGCATATGGAGAGTTTTCACTTGTCGCAATTACTTCAAAACCTATAGGTAAAGACTCCACTCTATCTCCATGTGACATCCAAACAATTTCTTCATTTGTTATATCTTTAAAGATAGGAGATGCAGAACCCTCAACAGTTAGTTTTGCTTTTCCATATTCATGATGATCAGCAGGGATAACACTTCCACCTAAATAATGTGCAATTGTTTGCATACCATAACAGATACCTAAGATTGGTAATCCAAGATCAAATATAGCCTTATCAACTTTATAAGCATCTTCAGCATAAACAGAAGCTGGTCCACCACTTAAAATAATCCCTTTTGGAGTTCTTGCTTTAATATTTTCTATTGACTCATTGTAAGGTACAATTTCTGAATAAAAACCATTATTTCGTAATCTTTTTGATATTAACTGTGTATATTGACTTCCAAAGTCCAAAACTAAAATAGGTACATGCTTCATATAAATCCTTGTATATTTTTATAATTTAATATTTTAAAATGTAAATACTAAACTATAAAAATAAAAAAGTGGTGTAATCCACTTTTTTATCTCTTAACTAATGTGTAATACCTAAAATCTCATATTGCGTATACCATACAGAACAAGATACAATATACCCAATTAAAATCATCCAAGAGTACTTCATATGAGCACCAAAAGTATAAATACCTGGAAGTTTACCCATAACTCCAACACCAGCAGCAGATCCAAAAGAGATTAAACTTCCACCAACACCTGCCGTTAATGTTACAAGCATCCATTGATCAAGTCCCATTGAAGGGTTCGCTTTTAATACCGCTGACATAACAGGTACATTATCAACAATTGCAGATAAAAAACCAACTCCTATATTTGACCAAGTAGGTCCTAATACTGATGGATCATAGACAACCGCTGCAACAGCCAACCATCCTACAAAATACAATGCACCAACAGCTGCTAAAATACCAAAGAAAAACATCAAAGTATTATTTTCAATTTTAGCCATTGAATTAAATACATCAAAACCCTTCCCATGCACTTTTTTAAGTCTATAATCATACATTTTAAGCAAAGCTAAACCAAACATCATACCCCACATAGCTGGTAGATGAAGTATTTGGTGTGACATTACAGCACAAAAAATTGTAAATATACCAAGACCAATTACAGTAGTAGCACCATTCATCATAACAGGAACTACCTCTTTTGATAAATCAACTGTTGGTACAGTATTTGGGACTATTCTTGACAATAAAAATGCAGTTACAAGATACCCTAAAATTGCTGCTGGAAATAAATATAAAAAGTCTGTAAATACACCTTTTCCTGCTGTCCACGCCATAAGTGTTGTAATGTCCCCAAATGGAGACCACGCACCACCTGCATTTGCTGCTACAACTATATTTATTGCACCTGGCACTAAAAAAGCCTTATTTTTTTGTTCAATTGTAATGAGTACAGTCGAAAGAATAAGTGCAGTAGTTAAATTATCTGCAATCGGTGAGATAAAAAATGCTAAAATTCCTGTGACCCAAAATAACTTTCTGTATGTGTAACCCTTAGATATTAAATTATATTTTAATTTATCAAAAACTTGCATATGAATCATTGTTTCAATATAAGTCATAGCAACAAATAAGAAAAAGAAGATCTCTGCAATTTCCAAAATAAGATGTTGTGCTTGTGTATGTACAAGACTCATATCCATATCGTTGAGTGCATAATATGCTGCCACCACCATAAATACTAAAGTACCCATCAATAATGCAGGCTTTGCTTTATCAATGTGATATTTTTCTTCCATAGCAACAAAATAGTATCCTATAACAAAAATAACCAAAGCAGCAATACCCGCCCAAGTCATCGTAATATCTGGTATAGCACCAGCAGCTGTAGAGCTTGCGCTCATAAATGATATACTCATCATAAGTATCACCAAACCTTTTAACATTTATTTCCCCTTTATATAATGCGCACCGATAGAATTTTTTCTATTTATCGCACTTTTAATAATAGATTTTGCCGTAAGTAACCTTAAAAAAAGAAGTCGTCCTATCTCTTCTTCAAGGTAAGATTCTACTTCATCATACGCATCAATCAACTCTTGTCTTTGTCTGACAATTCCTACATTTGTCCACATTAAATTTCTAAGCCCATTTTTAATAGCTTTATCAGAACTTTTTTGCAAAACATAATGAGGTTGATGATCTTTTAATTTATAAAGGTTTAGATCTATTTTAAAATTCTCTTCTAGTGCATTTGTAACAGCAAGTTTTGAAAATACCAATCCCTCCAAAAGTGAATTTGAAGCTAATCGGTTTGCCCCATGTACTCCTGTTGATGCTACTTCTCCAACTGCATATAAATTCTTTGTATTTTTTACTTTTGAGTGTAAATTTACTTCAATACCACCCATACTATAATGAAATGCAGGACTAATAGGGACTCGTTCAAAAGGCAATTCATAGCCTAATTCTTTTAAATTTTTATAAATATTTGGAAACCTTTTTTTGAAAAATATCTTTGAAAAATTTTTAAATGACAGATAAATTTTTGATCCTGTTTTTTTAGAATAGTCATATATCGCTCGACTTACTACATCACGAGGAGCTAACTCTTTATCTTTATGATAGTCTTTTAAAAACTCATATCCCTCTTCATCTTGAATTGTAGCACCTTCACCTCGTAGTGCTTCACTCAATAACTGTTTTCTTGCTTTGTTATTTTCTATAAATACTGTAGGATGAAATTGCATCATCTCCATATCTTTTAGAGGTATCCCCTTTTCGATACAAATCCCTTGAATATCACCTGCTATCGTGGTAGAATTGGTATGGTATCTATAAATAGATCCCACTCCACCTGAAGCTATAATAGTATTGTGTGCATAGACTATTTTATCTTTACCCTCAGAAATTAGATGCGCCCCATAACAAATCCCATCTTCGTACAAAAGATCAATCACAATAGAATCAATAATAATCTCATGAGGACATTCTTTGAGTAAAAATACATGTAACTCTCTTCCTGTTGCATCACCATCTAAATGTAAAATTCTATTGGTACTGTGAGCTGCTTCTTTTGTAAAAGCCAACTCCCCTTTTTCATTTTTATCAAATACCAAACCGTTATCAATCAAATCATCAATGGCATCAATTGAGTTTTGACTCAAAGTACGAACCGCCTCAGTATCATTTAGAAAAACACCTGCTGTTAATGTATCTTGAATATGCACAGGAATATCTTTTGTATTTTTTGCTCGAACTATACCACCTTGAGCCCAAAAGGTATTACATTCCCATGGTGTTTTTTTACAGACTACTAATACTTTTTTATCTTTTGGTATCATTCGAGCGGCATTTAGACCAGCCACCCCTGTACCAATAATTAAATAATCATAAATCATAACTATTTACTACTTGTTTCTATTGTATCATCTACATAAATAGGAGTACTTTTATATCCACATCCTATAAATAAATAAGAAAAAATCACTATTGTATAAATATATTTCACATTAACCTCCACTAAGGAAATATATTACATAATAATTAATAAAATATTGATTAATTATAGAGTATAATTTTATGAAATTTTAGTTTAATTAAAACAAGGAATATAGATGAAAATTGCAAGTAGAATGAAGAATTTGTCTCCCTCAGTTACAATGGCGATAACAGCAATGGCGAGAGAACTCAAATCACAAGGGAAAGACATTTTAAGTTTTAGTGCTGGAGAACCAGATTTTGATACTCCTGAAGTTATCAAAAATGCAGCGATTCAAGCAATAAAAGATGGGCATACAAAATATACAGCTGTAGAGGGAACTATAGAAACAAAAAAAGCTATTATACAAAAACTACACAATGACCATGGTTTAACATATGAATTAGATGAAATAATTGTTTCTAATGGTGCAAAACATTCACTTTTTAATCTATTTCAATGTTTAATTGAAAAAGGTGATGAAGTAATCATTCCCGCTCCTTATTGGGTAACATATCCAGAGCAAGTAAAATTTTCAGATGGAATACCTGTATTTATAGATACAGATGATACAACAAATTTTAAAATCACTGCTCAACAATTAAAAAAAGCTATTACTCCAAATACTAAGATTTTACTTTTAAATACACCCTCAAATCCAACAGGTGGAGTATACACAAAAGAAGAACTTTTATCTTTAGGCGAAGTTTTAAAAGGGACAGATATTTTAGTTCTTTCAGACGAGATGTATGAAAAAATCATGTATGATGAAAAACAATTCACATCAGTTGCCTCTGTAAGTGAGGATATGTTTCAAAGAACTGTTACTATTAATGGTATAAGTAAAGCTGTTGCTATGACAGGATGGAGATATGGATATTTGGCTACTCCAAATAAATTATTAGTAAAAACTATGATAAAACTTCAAGGACAAGTAACTTCAAATGTCAACTCAATCACACTTCAAGCAGCAGTTGCGGCTCTTGATGGAAGTGCCGATGCCGATATAGAGATGATGAGAAAAGAGTTTGAAAAAAGAAGAGATATTGTAGTTGAGGGATTTAACGCAATAAAAGGATTGTCTTGTGTCACACCAGATGGTGCATTTTATGTTTTTGTTAACATAAAAGAAATAGATGATGACTCTATGAAGTTTTCAGCAGATTTACTTGAACAAGAAGGTGTAGCTATTGTCCCTGGTCTTGCATTTGGAACAGAGGGATACTTTAGATTTTCATTTGCTACAGATGAAGCTACTATTCGTGAGGGAATAAAAAGAATAAAAAGATTTGTAGAAGAAAAATAAAAATTTTCTTCTACAAAAAAAGGAGAAGATTAGTCATCTCCTCCTTTTTTAATTGTTTTAAATTATGTAGAGATTAACTCTCTACATAATTTTTAAGATTTCTTCCTACTTTAGGATGTTTTAGTTTTTTGATAGCACTTGATTCGATTTGTCTTACTCTTTCTCGTGTCACACTAAGTGTATTCCCAATCTCTTCAAGAGTTCTATCACTCCTATCTTCTAAAAGACCAAACCTCATTCTTACAACAGCTTGTTCTCTTTCATTTAACTGTCCTAAAATTTGATCAATTTGACCAAGTAAATCGTCATGCATAATATTATCAACTGGTGTTGGTGCTGCTGTATCTGCTACAAAATCTCCAAACTTACCATCATCTTCATTTCCTATAGGAGCATCGAGAGAGACAGGTTCTTTAGTGATTTTTATAACCTGCTTTACCTTATCAACAGTGAGTCCAACCTCTTTTGCAATTTGATCTACATCTGGCTCTTTCCCATTTTCTTGAATCCCTTTTCGGATGATTTTATTGATTCTATTAATAGTTTCAATCATATGAATTGGTATTCTAATTGTTCGTGCTTGATCAGCAATAGCTCTTGATATCGCTTGTCGTATCCACCATGTTGCATATGTAGAAAACTTATACCCTTTTTTATATTCGAACTTATCTACGGCTTTCATAAGTCCAATATTTCCTTCTTGTATAAGATCCAAGAACGGCAAACCTCTATTTGTATATCTTTTTGCAATTGAAACAACAAGTCTTAAGTTTGATTTAGCCATTCTATTTTTAGATTCATCAGTTATCTTTTTTCCTAACTTAATTTGCTCCAAAACATCTTTGAGTTCATCCTCTTCAAGATCAAATCCACCTTCACTAGCAGCTGCAGTTTGGTACAATTTTTTTATTTCCATATAAGTAGAAACCATAGTTGCCTCTGGTACCATACTAATAATGTCAATTTTAGAAAGTGTTAAAATATCTTCTAAAAGTTTTTTATGATTTTCTAATAATGTATCATTAAATAATGGCAATTTATATTCAAGTCTTTTTAGTTCTACTTCAAAACCATTGTCACTTCCTAGTGATGTTTCCATCGCTTTAACGATTTCAGCTATCAATTTACTTGTAGGTCCAAGCTCTACCAAACTCTCTTTGATACTTCTTTTTTTAAATGCAGCCAACAAATCAAAGGTCAAAAGGTCAATTTCACTATCGCTTTTTGCAGATTCTTTTGCTGTAAATTTCATCCAGTCTTTTTTTGCTTTTTCTAATAGTTTAAAAGCCTCTACAATTTTTTGCGCTCTTTTGTCTAATTTTTTATCTTTAGCTTTATCTTTATCTTCTTGAGAATCATTCTCTTCATCAAGATTTTCTATTGTGTCAGATGCTACATCTGTATCAACATCCGAATCAACAGATTCGTTATCATCATCAAAGTTTTTAAATAATTCTTTTACTTTTCTTTCTCTATTTACAAGAGGTTCTTTATATTCTAAAATAAAATCTATTAGATAAGGGACAGAACAAATAGCATCCAAAATTGTATTTTCACCTCGTTCCATAGATTGAGATATCTCAATCTCCTCCTCTTTTGTTAACAAAGGAACTTTACCCATCTCTCGTAAATACATTCGAACAGGAGAATCACTTCTACTCCATTCTAAAAGTTCTTTATTTTTAAGTAGATCAAACTCTTCACCCTCATTTATTTCTTGTCTACGGATTCGAGCATCTTCTTTTTTTTGATATTCTAATTCATTGATTTTTTTTGCATGTTCTCGTGAACTCATTAAATCTACATTGAAAAGTTGCTTTTGTGCTAGAATTTTTTTAGTTACAGCCACTGTTGGCGTTTTTGGAAAGAGTACAATCACATCTTCATGTGTTAATATGCTATCCTTATTATCTTTAAATACTTTTTCTATTGCTTTATTTATATCTTTTACTTTTGTTGCCATGTATATTATGAGCCTTTTCTGTAATTTTTATTAACTATATTATACCCAAATTCTATTATAAAATGATTAATTAATCAAAATTTTGCTAAAATGCAGAAAATAAAATTTGATTTATACATAAGGAAATAATAAAAATGAATAAAATTACTGGAAAAGTATGGAATTTTGGAAGTAACATTGATACAGATTTAATAATTGCTGCAAGATATTTAAATAGTAGTGACCCTGATCACTTAGCAAAGTATGTAATGGAAGATGCTGATCCAGATTTTGCATCTAAAGTACAAGCTGGTGATATTATAGTCGCTGGAGAAAATTTTGGGTGTGGTTCGAGTAGAGAACATGCGCCTATTGCTTTAAAAGCTGCTGGTGTTGCTGCTGTTATTGCTCCAACATTTGCAAGAATATTTTATAGAAATGCTTTTAATATGGGATTACCAATTTTTGAACTAGAAAATGCAGAAGAGATTATAGAAGGTGAAGAGATTTCTATCGATTTAGATGCTGGAACAATTGTAAATAATACAAAAAATAAATCATATAATTTTACTCCAATCCCTCCATTTATGCAAGAATTACTAGCAGATGGTGGACTTATGAATTTTGCAGCAAAGGAAGCTAAAAATGGCTAAAAATTTTAATATTTCAGTAATTAAAGGTGATGGAATTGGTGTTGAAATCGTTGATCAAGCGATTAAAGTTTTAGATGCTGTTAGTAAAAAATTTGATATAAATTTTGAATATAAAGAATACCTAATGGGTGGGTGTGCAATAGATGCAACTGGTAATCCACTTCCACAAGAAACAATTGATGGAGTATTAGATTCTGATGCTTGTTTATTTGGAGCTATTGGTGGACCAAAATGGGATAATTTAGAAAGAGAACTTCGACCTGAATCTGGACTATTAAGATTTAGAAAAGAGATGGGTGTATTTGCAAACCTTAGACCAGCAACAGTATATGATGAACTTATAGATGCAAGTTCTTTAAAACCAGAAGTTATCAAAGGTGTTGATATTATGGTTGTAAGAGAGCTTATCGGTGGTATCTACTTTGGTGAACCTAAAGGAAAAACTGAAACTAAGGGTTGGAATACTATGGTTTATACAGTTGAAGAGATTAAAAGAATCGCTCATGTTGCATTTAAACTTGCAATGAAAAGAGATAAACGAGTTTGTTCAATTGATAAAGCAAATGTATTAGATGTTTCTCAATTATGGAGAGATACAGCTGAAAAAATAGCAAAAGAGTATCCAGAAGTTGAACTTACTCATATGTATGTTGATAACTGTGCTATGCAACTTATCGCAAACCCTAGACAGTTCGATGTTATTTTAACTGGAAATATTTTTGGTGATATTTTAAGTGATGAAGCTTCTATGTTAAGTGGAAGTATTGGGCTTCTCCCATCTGCTTCTACTGGACTAAAAACTGCTGTTTATGAACCAATTCATGGTTCTGCTCCTGATATTGCAGGTCTTGGTATCGCTAATCCTATTGCAACTATTGCCAGTGCTAGTATGATGTTAAGATATTCTTTAGATGAAGAAAAAGCTGCTGATGCTATCGATGCTGCTATTAAAAAAACTATGGCTGATGGTTATCGTACTGGTGATTTAGCTGCGTATGATTGTAAAGAGCAAGTAAATTGTACTCAAATGGGTGACATTATCGCTCAAAATATTTAAAATAAAGAAGAGAGTAACTCTTCTTTATTAAAATAATTCAATCTCTCCAAGCTCATTTTCTTTGTATCGTACTAATTTATTCCTACCACTATCTTTAGCATCACTTAATGCCATTTCACTATATTTTATCACTTCGTTTATATCAGTAGAATCATCTGGAAACATAGATATTCCTATAGAAACTGTTTTTCTAAATTTATCATTATTAGGTGATATTAAATAAACTGATGCCAGTTTTTCTTGAATTTTTTGAGCTATTTCAATTGTTTTCTCTTCACTACTAACATTCGTAAGTAAAACTAAAAATTCACCACCACCAAATCTAACAGCAATATCAGATTCTCTTATATTTTTTTTTATTGTATCGGCATATAGTTTTAAAAATTGATCTCCAAATTGATCTCCATGTTCATCATTTACTGCTCTAAAACGATCAATATTAAATAATATAACACCAAAATTCATCTTTTCTCGTAATGCTAACGGTATTAGATTTTTCATTTCACTATTAAAAGAAACTCGATTTTGAAGTTTTGTTAAATAATCAACCTCTATAGATTTTTCAAAACTTGTCAAAATAAATTGCATGTATACCAAATGTATTAATTCTTTACAATAAGTATTGAAAATAATTTGTTCATCTTGTAAGAAATCTTGATCATCAATAACAATATCTATCTTACTATTTTGAGCAACTATACTACTATAAATACAAGCGTTATTCAATCTATTTTGATTTGAATATAAAATATTTTGCACATTGTCTGTAGTGTAAATAATTTGAACGGCTTTTATACCAAATTCTTTTATAAATTCTAATGCTATTTTTTCATAAAAAGAATCTTCATTCAAATATTTTTCTAATGAATATTTTATTTTATTGATTTTTAATAATGACTGTATGATACATTTAACATCATTCAAATGAAGATTTTCTACAATATCTTCAAGCGTATCTAATAATGTTATTTGTGTATTAAATGTCATCATATCTGTCAATCTAAATATAGCGTAACCAAGATTTTAAAGAATTTCTCTCTATACTTAGTTTTGTTCTTTCACCATGACCTGGGTAGATGTTACAATCATCACTCCAAGCCAAAATCTTATGTATACTATTTTTCATATCTTCAGGACTAGAAAAAGGAAAATCAACTCTCCCAATCGAACCTCTAAAAATAAAATCACCTGAAAAAAGATTGTTTTCAATTTGTATGGCACTACACCCAGGTGTATGTCCAGGGAAAAAATGAAAAAATATCTTGACTCCATCTACTATTATTTTTTCATCGTGTTCTACTAGAAAATCTGGAAAACTTTTGGGTGTACCTCTCTCTAATGGATCTTTTTCGAGCATAAAAGCATCATCTTTTGGACAATATAATGGAATATTCAATTTTTTACTCAACTCATCATTACTCCAAATATGATCAAAATGCCCATGCGTATTTAATATAGCAATAGGGTTTGTAATATTTTGCATTACCCAAGATGTTGCCCCTACTCCTGGATCGATAATAAAATCTCTGCCATCAATTGTAACTATATAACAATTTGTTTCATAAGGACCCATTGCTTGAGTTTTGATATTCATTTTATTTGAACCAACTCTTTACTTTTGAAAACATACCTTCAAAAATATCTTCATGAGGTTTGGATTCTATACCAAAACTTTGTTGTAATTTTTCTAATAATTCTCTTTGTTCAGTATTTACAGATTCTGGATATTGAATTTTTATTTGTGCTATAAAATTTCCTTTTCCATACCCATTAACACTTTTTACACCCTCTCCTCTAAAGATAATTTGTTCTTTGTCTCGTGTACTTTTAGGGATATTAAGCTCTAATTCACCGCGTAAACCAGGGATTTTAATAGTATCACCAAGGACTATTTGAGTGAAAAATAGTGGAACTTCTAAATAAATATCATCATCATTTCGAATAAAATGTTTATCTTCTTCAACTTGAATAACAATATACAAATCACCTCGACTCCCATCAGGTGCTATATTCCCTTTATTTCCTACACGAATTCTATTACCATTATTAATTCCCTCAGGAATATCAACTTTAAAAGATTCTGATTTTTCTTCATATCCAAGTCCCTCACAACTAGTACACTTATCTGATACTGCTTGTCCTGTTCCATTACAATGTGGACATGTTTGCGCAAAAGTCATAAACCCTTGCTTCATATGTACTTGACCTTGTCCATTACAAGTCTTACAAGTCCCTAGTTTTCCATCTTTTGCACCTGTACCCTTACAAGAATTACATGCTGTTTTATATTTATACTTTAGTTCCTTTTTACACCCAAATACTGCTTCACTAAATTCTAAATTTACAACAATTTCTGTATCTAAATTATAATTATATGTTTTTCGTTGGCGTTGTTGTCTTCTACCTCCAAAACCACTTTCTCCAAACATCTCTTCAAAAATAGATCCAAAATCACCAAATCCACCCCTCGAAAATCCACTACTTTGACCATGACCTTCTAAACCAGCTTTTCCATGTCTATCATAAATCGCTTTTTTTTCTTGATCACTCAATACTTGATATGCTTCATTTACAAATTTAAAGTTTTCTTCAGCTTTATTATCTCCTGGATTTTTATCTGGATGATATCTCATCGCCATTTTTCTGTATGCTTTTTTTATAGTACTTTTATCAGCGTTTTTGTCAACTTCTAATATTTCATAATAACTAAGATCAGTCAATAGTTTTCCTTTTAATTTATATTATATAACTTATTTTATCTAATCTTAGCTATAATGATTCTTATGAATAAAGGTTTAGAAAAGTTTTATGATCTTGTCGAATCATTTGAGATGCTTCCCTCAATAGGGAAAAAATCAGCACTTCGTTTAGCATATCATATTGTTACAGAAAATACTTATATTGGTATGAAGCTCTCACATAGTATAGAAACTGCTATCAGAGATATTAGACAATGTGTGCGTTGTCATGCCATGAGTGAACATGAAATATGTGAAATATGCCTTGATGAAGATAGAGATAACCAAACTCTTTGTATTGTACAAAGTGCAAAAGATATATTTATTATTGAAGAATCAAAACAATTTAGTGGAAAATATTTTGTAATAGCATCACTAGAAGATGATATTATAAAAGATTTACTCAAACTTGTGGAAAAATCTGAAGTAAATCATATCTTATTTGCTGTCACTCCTAGCTTGGCAAATGATGCATTTATATTATATATTGAAGATAGATTACAAAACAAAGAGATTATATTTACCAAAATAGCTCAAGGTGTTCCTACAGGTGTAAGCTTAGAAAATGTTGATATTCTTTCACTCTCAAAAGCAATAACAGGGCAAATAAAAATTTAATAAATATTATTTGATCAATTTTAGAGGATCAATATATTTACTATTTTTTGTTGCCTGAAACTCTAAAGTATCATTTACTCGTCCTACTACATACCCTTTAGGTATCCATTTACCTGCTTTTAAAGTAGGTGAAATTTGATCAAGATGAGAATAAATTGTATGCAAGTTATGACTATGCTTTACAATAACAACATTTTCTAACAGTCCTGAATTTTGTTTTGCATAAACCACTTGCCCTTTAAATACACTAAAAACTTTTGCATTTGGTGTTTTTGTTTTTAAGGCAACAGATTCATTAAAAAGTTCCATTTTATAAACAGAATCATAATATTTACCAAATTTCTTCATTATAGTATATGATTTTAAAGGAGCAATCGTTTTTGAACCATAATATTTTGATATTTTAACACCTTTAGCAGATGAACCTATTTTCTTTACCTCAATATCAATCTCTTTATCGAGATTGTCTCTTTTTTTGATTTGGATCTCTTTTGTTTTTTTATAAGTCTTATATTTTTTTGCTGATAATCTTTTTTTAGCTTCATCTAGCTTTTTTTGTTTTTCTTTTTGAGCTTTCCGTGCTTTTTCTTTTCTCTCTCTTGCTCTTTTTTGCGCTAATTTTTTTGCTTTTTTTATTCGTATCTCTTCTTTTTTTATCTCTTTTTTCTTAAGAATATTTAAACTTCCTAATAGATCAGTTATCTGATTTTGTTTTTTAATAAGTCTTTTTAGGCTATCTTGATATGATTTATGTTTTTTATTCAAAGATAACAAACTTTTTTCTTGCATACTTTCTAATTCTACATACTTTTTTTTAGTTTCATCTTGCTCTTTAATATATTCATTAAGTTTAGCAATCTTTTTTTTATTATTTCGTATAGCACTATTTATTTTTAAATATTGAATATTTAGATTAAGAATTTCTTCTTTTGTATTATCAAAGACTAAAGTATATACTTCTTTATTGAGAACATCATTAATGTTTCTTTTATTGAGTTGATCAACTCCCATACTCATAGCATATTTTTCAATAACAAAATCTACAACATCTTGTTCCATTTTTGACTTAATTTTTTCTAATTTACTTGCTTTTAGATTTAATACATTTACTTTTTTAACAGCATCGGCAAGTTTAATTTTATTTAACAACAGTTTTGTATTGGTTGATTTTAATATTCCAACCACTTTTTTATACTCTTTTTCCTCTTTATTGATCATATTACCAAGTTCACTAATATTTTTATTAAGCGTACTTTTTTTAATTTTTACATCGTTTATTTGTGTTTTGTTATTTAATATTTTATTATTTATCTCTGTTATAGAAGCAAATAAAAAGAATGATGAGAGTATTAGAATTAAAAATATTTTCATTTCAATTTATATTTAACCAGTAAACCAAAGAAAGTAACAAATGGTATAGTAAGAGAAAGTATAAAAATTTGTATTATTTCAAACTCCATACTAAACACAGAAGGAATAAGTGCCATTATTTCTGGTTCTATAAAAAAATGAATATTTGAAATAATGCCAAACAATAAAGCACTTGATACAATACTCGTAAAAAATGCACTTGCAAATATGATTTTTATAATCGGTTTGGAAGCATATATCAAAGATCCACCATGAAGTTGAATGATAGAGATTCTTTCATTATGTTCAAAAAACCAAATTTTTATCTGTTTTGATAAAAGTAAAATAGAAAGTAAAAATACAGCAGAAAATAAAATAAAAATGATTTTTTGAACAAGAATTAATAATGAGTATAACTTATTATGATCATTAGAAAATGTTTCGATTTTTTTAATATTTGAAATTGTCATTAACTCTTTTCTTATTTTATCAAGCGTAAGATTTGTAGGAAACTCTGCTAGATAAATTTTATAAAAATAAGGCAATTTCTTTTGTAATAAATCGACTGATGTATCAGATAAGTTCTTTTCGACACTTTTTATAATTTTTTCTCGGCTTAACGGTTCTATATTTTTCACCGCAATATGAGCCAAACTAGTAATATTAGATAAAGGTGTATTTGCTATAACAACAATTGCATAATCGTTTGTTATATTTTTTTTATAATTATCAACCACTTTTGTTACAATCAAATAGATAGAAAACATCATAAGCATTACTACCAAAGGAAATGTAACAGAAAAAAAAGATTTAAGAAGCCTCATACACAACTCCCTCATCTATATTGAATCTTCTATATTTTATCCCTAAATCTGTAGGTATTCTATGCGTTACAACAACAATAGTAATCCCCAAATGTTCATTTGCATTTTTTAACAAAGTCCATATCATATCTGAAGAATAGTCATCAAGATTACCTGTAGGCTCATCTGCTAAAATAATACTTGGATTATGAGCTAAAGCTCTTGCTACTGCTACTCTTTGTTGCTCTCCACCACTTAACTCAGCAGGATATGCACCTATTTTATGACTTAATTTTACATGTTTCAAGAGCTTTTTGACCTGAGAGGTTGAAACTTCATCTGTATAATTATGAACTTTTAAAGGCAACATAATGTTTTCTTCTATTGTATATTCTTGAATTAATTTATAATCTTGAAAAACAATTCCCAACTCTTTTCGTAAAGATAAAAGTTGTCCTGTATTTTTTTTTAATAAATCGTATTTATTTACAAACAAATGTCCACGAACTACAGGTAATTCACCATAAAAAGATTTTAAAAGCGTTGATTTTCCAGAACCACTTGAACCACTAATAAAAATAAAATCTTTCTCTTTTACTTTGAAATTTGCATTTTCTATAATATTTTTTTTCTTATTATAAGAGAGAGTAAGGTCTTTAGCAAGAATCATTGTATAATTCCTAAAATTCTTTGATGAGCATCTAAATTAACTCGTGTTTTTATCGGTTCACCTTGAAAATATCTTGCTTGTCCATTTTCAATATATAAATATTTGGTAACAGGTCTATTAAAACTTCCAAAAGTTACTTTTACCAAAAGTCCTTTCTCTTTCGATTTTGTTTTCACATCATACCAATCTTCAAAATTTATTAAAAATTCTTTTTCTATAAATGCTTTTTTAGGAATATTATTTTTTATTTTTTCTATATCATAAATACCTGCAAAAGAAAAATCTGTTTGAAATTCTACATGAGGTGAGTTCATTATAGATGTTATGGTAATATCCCAAATATCTTTCTCTTGGCGTTTCCATCTTGCCTCATATTTACTCGTAACATCTAAATCTTTATTTTTAAGTATCTTATGAGGATATTGTGTAAAATGATCCAATAAACCACTTGAATACTCAAAATAATTTGGACTGTCTGTACGCAACTCTAGTGTACCCTCTATTTTTAAAACACGCATACACTCTTGTATAAAACCAATACTCATAACTCGTCTATGTGGTTTTTTATCCCAAGGAACAGGAAAATGAACAAATACTCTTCCTACAGCATTTGAATCTAGAAATTCCAAAAATAATCGTGCGTCATAATTTACAATTAAAACATTTGTAATATTTTGTATTTTAAGCTGTTTCAATACTTGCTCAATTGAAGGATAATGGATCTCTAAACCAATAATGAGTTTATCTGGATTCTTTAATGCTTGATGTAAAAGGTGTAAACCACTTCCAAAACCAACTTCAACCCAAATCTCCTTATCTGTCTGAAATTGATCTGCAAAATATTCTATATCTTTAATATACTCTTCTTCCGTTTTCATTTTATGGTGTATAGAGTGTGTATTTGAAAATAAAAGTTTTGCCTGTGACTCTTCAGCATACATATTGAGTGCATTTTTCATCACACTCACTGGGGTAAATCGTGTGGCATTATCAATTTTAATTAAATCATTGTTATTTTTAACAACTTTTGTTAATAAAAATTCTTTTCCTTCAAAATTGACACCTATTTTTTGGTCATATTTCCCAGTAGCAATAAAATTAAAACTTGAACTTTTTTCTAAATCAATATCTTTATGAGGTTCTAATAAAATATGTGGCATTATTTTTGTTGACCCCCGATAACTATTTTAGGTAACTTTATCGTACTTTCATTTGTAATATCAGAAGCTAAACCATTTTTATCAACAGCTTGTAATCTATACCCATACACAACACCTCTAACTACATCTGGATCTTCAAAGCGTAAGCCTTGCACATTAGGAATAGTTATATTTCTCGAATCTGACCATCCACCTTTAGATGTTTTATAAATATTATACGATGCAGCCCTATTATCTCCCGCGATCCAATTTAAGACCATTTTGTTCCCCTCAATCATTGCCAAAGTAATTTGTGGCATTCTAGGTTTTGACAAAGTAGCCCCCATGGTAGGTGCAATATCATTTTTCCTACTTTCTAAACCATCTTTGTCTATAGTTGTAATTTTGTAAAAATAAATTACAGAATCTTTATTAATTGCATCATCAAATCTATTGTGAACAACAGGAGCAGTTGCAATTTTAGAAAAACTTCCAGTAGCCGATGAAGATCTATAAATATTATAAGCCACTATATCTTTTGTTCTTGATTTTCCCCATGAAAGTCGAATAATTTGTGGGAGATTTCTTGTCGCTTCAAGTTGAGTAATATGACTTGGTAACCCCTTAGTCGTAGCTTGTGTAGTTTGACTATATTTTGAATAGATACCATCAAATGTACGAGTTTTAATACGATACATAAATATCTCATTATCACCTAAATTTTCATCAATATATTCTACATTTAATCTATTTTCAACTCGTGCAATCTCTTTCCATTTTGATTGCGTTGGAGATCTTCTCTCTATAATATACTCAGCGACTCTTTCACTTGGGTGCGGTCTCCAAAGAACTTTGATTTGTCTAGGAAGTCCACTAATCGATTCTATCAAACTTACAGAATTATATCTAGGAAGAGTAGAAGCAAAAAGTGTCTGACTTGCACTTGATTCATAACCTTTCTTCGTCATAATTGAAATTTTATATCCATATTTGCTATTTGGCTCTAAACCTGTATCTAAATAATGTGTGACATATTTATTATGAATAGTTTTAATTCTTCTAAATTTTCCATTTTCTTTCATATCTGCTCGAATAATATAATATCCAGCAGCGGCAGCCACATCTATTTTTTTCCACTCTAAAGCAATTGCTGTCATATCAGGAATATACTTCATAGAAGTTTTTGAAACAATAGGTAATCCCTTATCTACTCTTGGTTTCAAAGGTGTATTGGCACTTTGTTGACATCCACTAAATAATACTATTAAACCTACTGAGAATATACTCGTTATTGATTTTTTCATTATAATTTTCCTCATTAAAATTGCTTTTATAAAAATTTTCCATATCTTCTGGTAAGGAAACATTAAAGTTCATATCAACATTTGTCATTGGATGTTTCAAATATAAACTAAATGCATGTAAATAAACTCGTTTTATTTTATCGGTATTTCCCTTAAACCCATATAATGAATCTCCCAAGATATGTCTTTGAAGAGTTTCTAAATGAACTCTAATTTGATGTGTTCTTCCTGTAAATAATTTTGCAGCTATCACTTCATATTTTTCATCTTTGCTAAGATCTATCTTTACAAAAGAGGTTCGTGCAAATTTTCCAGAGGGTACTACCCCCATTTTTAATCTATTTGAAGGGTTCCTTGCAATTGAAGCTGAAATAGTAATATCATCTTTGAGAGGTAAATCAGTAATAGCAATATAATATCGTCCCATTGTTTTATCTTCAAGTTGTTTAGAGAGTGCCACATGTGCTTCATTTGTTTTAGCAACTACCAATAATCCGCTTGTACCCTTATCTATTCTATGAACTATGCCATGCCGTTCTTCACCACTAATAGTAGATAAAGAGATGTTTTTTTTCTTTAACCAGTCTACAAGTGTAGCTTCTTTGACTGAGGGAGCCCCATGTACTATTACACCCGAAGGTTTATTAATCACCATGAAGTATTCATCTTCATACACTATTTCAATCTCAAAATCAACTTCTAATGCAACTTCTGCTTGCATTTGAGGTAAATTTACAGTTACTTCTTGACCTATAAAAAGTTTGAGTCCACTTTTTGCTTTTTTCTTATTTTGTACAGTTACAAATCCTTTTGATATTAATTGGTCAATTTGATTGCGTGTTTCCTGAAGTTTTTCTACTAAAAACATATCAAGTCGTATCTCTTTATCTGCTGTAAACATTTTATTATTCATATTTGGGTATCATTCTTTCATGGTATATTTTTTTGACAAACGCATAATTTCACATTTTAACTTTGAATTGATTATTCTTATATTGCCATTGGCAATTTTATCGCATTTTTTAATCTATGAAACAAATGAAATATTAGCACATAAACAATTAATTTATTTTTTTATTTCATTTTTAGTTTTTGTATCAGTGTTTATTATACCCTTTAGAAGTTTAAAACAATTTATCCCTTTTGTTTATTGGATTGGTATTTTTCTACTTTTACTTGTAGAATTATTTGGTGTTACAAAACTAGGTGCCACAAGATGGCTAGAGATTCCATTCATTCATATGACTATTCAACCCTCAGAGCTTTTTAAACCTGCATTTTTATTAATGATAGGTTTTTTAATATCCAATAAGCCACCTCCAAGAGATGGGTATAATCTCAAAGATTTTAGTTATTTTTCTTTTTATATTTTACTTCCTTTTATGCTCATAGCAAAAGAACCAGACCTAGGTACAGCGTTAGTACTCTTACTTGTAGGATATGGTGTATTATTTCTTATTGGTGTGCATTGGAAAATTATAGCAAGTATTGTCATCATCCTTGCGGTATCTTCTCCTATACTCTATACCTATGCTATCAAAGATTATCAAAAAAAACGAATTAGTGATTTTGTAAGTGAAGAACCTAGTTATCATGTAAAACAATCACTCATCGCAATAGGTTCAGGTGGAATTTTAGGAAAAGAAAAAGAGAATGCAACACAAACAAATTTAAAATTTTTACCTATTGCTACAAGTGATTTTATCTTTGCATCCTATGTAGAGAGATATGGTTTTATTGGTTCTTTTGGACTTATATTTTTATATCTCTTACTTATTATGCATCTTTTATTATTACATAACTATTTCAAAAAAGACTATATGGTAAGTGTTTTTGCAAGTGGTTTGGGTTTGCTTATTTTTTTAAATATGAGCGTAAATATTTTAATGGTTATAGGTTTTGCTCCCGTTGTAGGTTTACCATTGCCTTTGTTTAGTTATGGAGGGAGTTCCTTCATAAATTTTATTATGCTATTTGCCATTTTAGAAAACCTTATTGCTTTTCGATATATGGATGGCTATAGTTTTAATAGAAAATTATAGCCAATATTTACATTGATTCAGTAATATTTAGATAAAATAGAGTTTATGAATACAATAGATACACTAAAACATAAAATTAGTCAGATTTCCAAGGACTATGAGTTTTTAATAAATGAAAATCAAAAATTAAAACTCGAATTAGAAAATCTAAAAGATAAAAATGATCTTTTTACAAGATATAGTGAAGACTTTATATTAGAAATCAAAAATACACTTAAAGGTAGAGATAAAATTGAATAAAAATATTACATTTCATATCAATAATGAAGCCTACACTATCAATATAGGAGAAGACCCTCATAATCATCTAGAAAATGGTTTGACAAAATTTCTTGATTTAGAAAAAGGATTAACTACACAAGATCTATTATTAGCATATTTAAGAAAATCACAAGAACTCGTCTCTTTAGAAGAAGAGATACATGAAGAACTCCTCAAAATTCCTACGCTAAAAGAGTTTACTCTTTAAAAGAGATTCTATTTTTTTATAATCTGGAATATGATAAGAGACCAAATCCCAAAACTTTTTGGAATGGTTTTTTTCTTGAATATGACATAGTTCATGCAATACAACATACTCAATCACTTTTTGTTCAAACTGCAATAGTTTATAATTTATAGATATATTATTGATATGATTACAGCTTCCCCATCTCCCTTTTGCATATCTATACCCTACTTTATTGGGAATAAATTGTGTTGTATTGCTCCACTTTTCAAATAAAGGGTCTATTATTTTTGAAGCATTATATTTATAAAATAACTTTAATCCTTCTATAAAATCTTCATATTCATTACAAGTTTCATTATATTCAACCATAAAGACCTCATCATTGAGTGAAAATTTTACATTTTTCATACTCTCATTTATAACTAAATTCATAGGATACTGCATCCCTAAAAATGGGATAACTCCTCCACTTACAAAGTCAAAACTATTTTTTGAGGGAACTCTCTGTATTGATTTGAGTATCCACTCTTTATACTCATATACTACCTCTTTTATCATATGTGATTTAAATTTAAGAGGTGTTTTTACTATAATCTCATTTTTATTCTCAAGCGTTAAACTGATTCGTTTTATTTTTTTATTTGTCCTATGAATAAGAGTAAAAGTATAACTATCTAAAGTAATCTGCTGCGACATTTTTTAACTTTTTATAAATCTCTTTCATATCACTATTATACACTCGAGTATCTCCAACAGTAGTGATAAAATTGGTATCTCCGCTCCATCGAGGAACTAGATGCATATGTATATGTTCAGCTATGCCAGCACCCGCTGCTTTTCCTAAATTCATCCCTATATTTACCCCTTTAACATTGAGTACTTCTTTTAAAAGTCGTACCCCTTTTTGTGCAAATTGCGACATTTTAGCGAAAATTTCAGGATCTAAATCTTCCAAATTTGCAGTATGAAAATTTGGAATTATCATAAAATGCCCTGGACTATAAGGATATTTATTCATCACAATAAAAAAATCTTGTTCTCTGTGCAGTATCCCTAAATTTTCATCATCATCCAAAGTTTTAGTAGCATGACAAAAAACACACCCCTCTATCTTTTTTGCTGTAGTATCTGTAACATATTGTGTTCTCCATGGAGCATAAAGTCTTTCCATCATTTTCCTTTAGATATTATTTTAGTATTTTTTGACTTAACCTTATATGGCTATCAACTGTTTGAACTGATATGTAATATATAGAACTATTATGTTCATCATGAACCATACTGATACTATACCTTTCATCATTCCAATCATTTATATATGCTATTATATCATTTTCATCATGAACTAAAACATACGATTTAAGCTCATTTATATAAATAAGTGCTTGAAGATGGAGATATTTAAGTTTATTTACATTAGAACTTAATAACTTTGTTTCCATTAAACTTACACTCAAAATAGTTAAAGTTATCACTAATATTAAAGTAGTAAGTAATGCAAATGATCTTTTCAAATTCTAATTTTCCAAGTTTGACAAAAAGTATTTTTTTCTATGCATATATCAATAGTCACAATTTCAACAGAATTACTAAAAGGAGTTCTCTCAAATTTAGAAACATTTTCTAATAATAGATTTGTTCCAAAAAAAAGTTTTTCATCTCTATATTCAATTTGTGTAAAATCGTTGTTTTTTCTTAAAAATAATTGTGTTGTTTCTAATATAATGTTTTTTTCTACATGGAAAGTATTTATATGATTTTTGTATGCCAAAGTACTTATCATTTTGGATCCAACAAGTGCAATAATAGAAAATAATACCAAACTTACTATCACCTCAAAAAGTACTACTGACTTTTTCAATCTTTTAACTTACAAAATATCGTGTAAAGTATTTGCCTTTTCCATCCATACACTGATACTCTCATAATCCTCTTTTTCAAGCATATTCCGCATATTTCGCATATGTTCTTCATAAATATCCAAAGATTTCAATAGATTCTCTCTATTTTGTCTAAAAATATCTGTCCACATATGAGAAGAAGATTTTGCAATTCGACTCATATCTCTAAAACCACCAGCTGCAAGTGTAATAATATTTTCAGGATCTTCATGCGACATAACCGTATTTGCCAATCCATACGAGATTGCATGTGGTAAATGTGATATATAACATGCATGTATATCATGCGTAGAAGAATCCATATTTACAATTTTCATCCCAATCGTAGTGAAAATAGCAAGTGCTCTATTTTTGTGTAACTCATCACATACATCCAAATCACACAATACAATCGTTTTCTTTTCGTACAATCCATCTATAGCAGCACTAGGACCAAATTTTTCTGTCCCTGTCATAGGATGTGCAGGCACAAAGTTCTTGTGAATACTTTTGGGAATATTATCCACTATAAGTTTTTTTGTACTTCCAAAATCTATCACAGTTGTATCTTTATCAATACCTTCTAATGTAGGCATAAATTTTATAATCGCATCAACAGGGATACATAATACAATCACATCACACTGTAACAACTCTTCAATATCTATTATCTTCTCTACAAGATGTAACTCTATGGCTTGCTTTTGATGTTTTTTATTATGATCATACCCTACTACACTACTACACAAATTATACTTTTTGACAACTTTTGCAAATGACCCACCCATAAGTCCTAAACCAACAATACCAAATTTGAGTTTTGTATTTACACTATTGCTTTTTTCCATCTATTCCCTTAAGACTATCGATTATATTCTTTGAGAACTCTTTGTGTTTCTCTTTTCATACTTTTTGCTTTGAGATCTTCTCTTTTATCATAATCTTTTTTACCCTTAGCAATACCAATATTTACTTTGAACATATTTTTATCATTAAAATACATTTTTGTAGCGACTATAGTATAGCCATCTTTTGTTACTTTTTCAAAGAGTTTATTGATCTGCTTACGGTGCATCAATAATTTTCTATCTCTCCCCTCTTCAGGACGATAAGAAACATGCGTAGTATCCAAATGTGAGATATTCATGTTGAGTATAAACACCTCATTTTTAATGATTCTTACAAATGACTCTTTAAAGTTCATCCGTCCCGCTCGTATCGCTTTGACTTCACTTCCATGTAATACTATACCTACTTCAAATATATCTTCAATATGATAGTCATGAAAAGCTTTTTTATTTAAAAACTCTTTTACATTTATTTTCTTTTTATCTTTCTTTGCCAATGTTTTTCCTTGCTGTATCTGCACATTATAGCAAACTTCATCTTTTTTTTATCTATAAATTATTTAAAATATCTAATCCCTCTAATTTTTTTATCTTAAATGTCCGTCTATGAAGATCACAATACCCATATTTCATAATCGCATCTGTATGTATTTTTGTACCATATCCTTTATGTTTTTCAAAACCATACTCTGGATATTTATTCGCTATTTCACACATATATCTGTCACGGCTCACTTTAGCCAAAATAGAAGCGGCACTTACCTCTTCTATTTTAGCATCTGCTTTGATAAGAAAATCAAGATTTTGTATACCAAAAGCGGTATTCCCATCCATCAAATATTGTTTTGCCTTTATAGCCTTCATTATCTCTTGTATCGAATTTTGCAAACATTTACTCAAACCCAATCTATCTATCTCTTGTGGTGATGTAAAAACAATATGATTAAGACTATTTTCTAAAATACTATCAAAAAGTTTTTCTCGTTTTTTTTCTGTCAATTTTTTAGAGTCATTTAATCCTTCAATATTTTCAAGAAGCACCACTCCCGCAACACTAAGAGGTCCTGCAAAAGGTCCACGTCCCGCTTCATCTATCCCACATAAATTTGTATCATAATTTTCTCTCATAATCTATTATGATATAAATATATAAAAAGG
>Ga0193961_1000011_pt1 | contig 84444 bp, 77 predicted proteins | sample FB_4_MG_FD_140371 | JGI IMG/M metagenome (GOLD analysis project Ga0193961, IMG submission 140371) | Microbial mat bacterial communities from the Broadkill River, Lewes, Delaware, United States - FB_4_MG | ecosystem: Environmental > Aquatic > Freshwater > River > Microbial mats | place: USA...
CGCGTTATATCGCTGTGTAGACTATTGCCGATAATAACCATCTATGGCACTTGCACAGCCAGTGGTACACTGTCGGTAAGCCGCTGCCCAATAAGCCATAATAGCGATGCATGAGTATGATATTAGAAGACGCTTTTAAAAGAAAAATCAATTACTTACGACTATCTGTGACCGATCGTTGTGACTTTCGTTGCGTTTACTGCATGTCTGAGGTGATGCAGTTTATGCCGCGCAATCAACTGCTCTCTATCGAAGAGATGACTTTGGTTGCGAGGGCGTTTGTCGAACTCGGGGTAACTAAAGTGCGCATTACCGGGGGCGAGCCACTGGTGCGGCGCAATGTCACCCAGCTGTTTCACAACCTGGGAGCACTAGAGGGGCTCAGTGAGTTGAGCCTCACCACTAATGGCTCACAGCTGGTGCAGTATGCGGGCGAGTTACACCGTGCTGGGGTGCGTCGTGTCAATATCAGTATCGATAGCCTACAGCCCGAGCGCTTTACGGCGCTAACCCGTACCGGCTCGCTCGCACAAGTACTTGAGGGGATCGATGCAGCCATCGCTGCGGGCCTTCGCGTTAAGCTCAATAGTGTGATTTTAAAAAACCGCAATTTTGATGAGGTCACTGATCTGGTCGGCTTTGCCCTAGCACACAATAGTGATATCAGTTTTATTGAAGAGATGCCACTGGGGGTTATCGAAGAGCACCAGCGCGACACTGAGTATTGCAGCAGCGCTGATCTGCGCAAGGCCATTAACACAACCTACCCGCTAACCCCAACCACTGATTCAACCGGTGGGCCGTCGCGCTACTGGAAAACCCAACACCATAGCGAGAGCCGCATTGGTTTTATCTCGCCACACAGCGATAATTTTTGCAGCAGTTGCAACCGTGTGCGTGTCAGTGCCGATGGCCGCTTACTGCTGTGCCTTGGCAACGAGGATTCAGTTGATCTGCGCGCGGTAGTAAGAGAAGACCCCACCTGCGATGAGGCCGCCACACTAGAGCGCCTAAAACACACAATTATCGATGCGATGATGATCAAGCCAGAAAAACACCACTTTACGCTCGATGAGTCGCCGCAAATACTGCGCTTTATGAATACAACCGGCGGCTAAGATACGCCCTGTCGCGGCGAGTTAAGCGGTTGTGCTCAGTTGTCCTAGCGCGTATTACTGCCTCAATGTCACCTTATTTTGTGGTAGGCCTTGAGGTGACGACATAAAAGAGAAATGCCGCAAAAAATGCACAAGAGAGCCCGGTAACGATACCAATCCACTTTACAATGGGCTAGTATTGGGCCGTTACAAATACACCATTAGCTGGCAACATCCAACAGATTATTTACCGCAGCGCAGCATTTTGCTTGCCGATGGCTCGCTTATGCAACCTTTGCAACGACTCACAATACCACTAACTCACTGTGCCATTCACTATGATTTATTGCCGATACATACGCCGTTTATTACCGTTAAACAAACCCGCTTTACCCAGCGCACTACTGGTGAGTTTACTGCTGCTAGTCTCAAGTTGCGGGCAGGAGCAATTGCGCATAGGCGCGGCCACAACCTTGGAAGACTCAGGGCTACTCGCCCACCTCGTGCATGAATTTAAGCAACAGCACCCAATCAACGTCACGACCATTGTAGACGGCAGCGGGCATATTTTGCGTATGGCACAAGCTAGCGATATTGATATTGTGCTCACCCATGACCCCAAGGGCGAGCAGGCTCTGATTAACAGTGGTATTGGGTTGGCCCGCTACCCCTTGATGCATAATGATTTTATTATTGTGGGCCCCACCACAGACCCCGCCCATGTACATACCGCACTCACACTCGATGAAGCACTGCGAAAAATAGCCTTTGCGCGATCGGCTTTTATCTCGCGCGGAGACAACAGCGGCACTCATAAATTTGAAATGCACTGGCGCCAAAACATACCCACAGCGGCCGATAATACCCGCTATATCAGCACGGGCACCGGCATGGGGGCAACACTGGCCATGGCGATTGAGAAAAACGCCTACACGCTGGTTGATCGAGCTACATGGCTTAATACTGACAATAAAAAGCCCCTTAAAGTGTTGTTTGAAGATGCCGAGGTATTGATTAATCAATACAGTGTCATTACTCTCAACCCTAAGAAACACGTAGAACACCATACTGCGCTGGCGCAACAATGGCTCGACTGGTTATTAAGCGATGCCGGTAAACAGGCTATCGCACAATATCGCACTCATAATCAACAGGCTTTTTTTATCACACCACCAACGATAACGAATTAATTATGAATACAACCACTGCAACCACACCGCTCTCTATTGCACTACTAACGATCTCTGATACGCGCACCTTAGAAAACGATACCTCAGGGCAGCTACTGGCAGACCTGATTGCCCGCGACCAGCATACGCTTAGTGACCGAGCACTGGTGAAAGACGATATCTACCATATCCGCGCACAGATCTCCGCCTGGATTGCCAGTGAGACTATTCAAGTTATTGTTACCACCGGGGGCACGGGGTTTTCAGGCAGAGACAGCACCCCTGAGGCGGTAGCGCCGTTATTTGATAAAACTATCGATGGCTTTGGCGAGCTGTTTCGCAGTATCTCGTATGACGAGATCGGCAGTTCAACAATACAGTCACGCTGTGTGGGTGGGCTGGCGAACAAGACACTGATTTTTTGCCTACCGGGCTCGAACAATGCCTGTAAAACAGGGTGGGATAAAATTCTCACCCAACAGCTCAACAGCACGCACAAGCCCTGCAACTATGTGGGTTTACTGACACGCTAAGCGATATCGTCACAGTGGCTTAGCGCCTTGCCATACTTGCCCGGCCTGACGAATAGACACAGCCGCCACTTACGCTCAAAAGGGGTGGCGCCTGTACTGCCATAGCGTAGTATAATCGCTATTTCCGACCCACTGACCCAAGTATTCGCTATGCTAAGTGTTGCCCAGACTATTCGCACGATTCTCGACTCGATCAATACCCACCCAGAGGTTGAAACCCGCCCGCTAACAGCGGTGTTAGGCCGCCTGCTCGCCACTGACGTATCATCGACTATCGCGGTACCGCCTGCGGATAACAGCGCGATGGATGGCTATGCGCTTAACACGGGTGATAATCATGGCGAGCCACTACCGATCAGCCAAACGATTGCCGCCGGCACCCCCCCCTCGCCCTTGGCACCGGGCACGGCAGCACGTATTTATACCGGGGCTGAAATCCCTGTGGGGGCCAATGCGGTGGTCATGCAAGAGGACTGCACGGTGGATAATACAGCCGTCACTGTGCCCGCCCATATTGAGCCACAACAGAATATTCGCGCTAAAGGTCAAGATATTGAAGCCGGGGCGCGCATTTTAGAGCGCGGCCGGGCATTGCAGCCACAAGATTTAGGGCTGCTGGCCTCGGTGGGTATTGCCGAGGTTGCGGTGTATCGCCCGATCAAGGTGGCAATACTTTCAACCGGTGATGAGCTTGTGACACCCCCCACACCCTTGCAGGCGGGGCAGATTTATAACTCTAACCGCTTTTTACTGCATGGCCTACTCGCTAAACTGGGCGTTGAGGTTATTGATATCGGCGTGGTAGAGGATACCCTTGCCGCCACGTGCGAGGCATTAACACACGCGGCCAAGGCCGATTGTATTATTTCAACCGGTGGGGTCTCGGTGGGTGATCGCGACTATATAAAAGAGGCGGTGGCACAGCTAGGTAGTGTTGACCTTTGGCGCATTGCCCTAAAACCCGGAAAACCTCTCGCTTTTGGCCGTGTACAAGACACCCCGTTTTTTGGCCTGCCCGGTAATCCGTCGTCGGTGTTTATTACGTTTTTATTGTTTGCCCGGCCCTATTTAATTGCGCTACAAGGCGGCACTGTCACACCACCGGTAAGTGTATCGCTACCGACTACTTTTAGCTGGCAGGCAAATCCGGTACGCGAAGAGTATGTGCGGGTTAAAATTAATGAACAGCAACAGCTAGAGTGCTACCCCAACCAAAGCTCTGGCGTGCTCTCATCGGCTAGCTGGGCCAATGGGCTTGCTGTTATACCACCGAAAACATCGATTGCCATCGGCGATCAAGTAACGGTGATTCCACTTTCTGAATGGGTTTAAATTATCATGACAACACCACTGAACGAACAACAACAAACTGAGCTTGAAGCGGCAGCTTTTCGTCGCCTGCTCAAACACCTCGACGATAACAAAACTGTACAAAATATCGATTTAATGAATCTCGCGGGCTTTTGCCGCAACTGTTTAGGCAAGTGGTATAAGGCCGCGGCCGATGAGCGTGGTATTGCGCTTAGCGATGGGCAGGCGCGCGACATTATCTATAAGATGCCCTATAGTGAATGGAAGGCAAAGTACCAAACACCGGCCACACCTGAGCAGCTGGCTAAAATGAACGAGAAATCATCATGACATCTGTGCGCATTCGCGAGCTTTATTTGTTTCCGGTCAAGTCTCTCAGGGGTTTTCGTGTCGAGCAAAGCCCGCTGACCCCGCTGGGGTTTCACTATGACCGCCAGTGGATGATTATTAAACCCGACGGCGGGTTTATTTCTCAGCGGCAGCTGCCACAGATGGTTTTAATCCATACCCGTATCACTGAAGATGCACTTATTTTATCCAAAGCGGGCATGCCTGATATCGCAGTGCCACTGGCGCCGGTTGAGGGTGAGCTTATCACTGCAAGGGTGTGGAAAGATGAATGCAAGGTTATCGATACTGACAGCGCCTCTAGCAATAATACGGTGAGCCGCTGGTTGAGTGAAGCGCTCGACTCGCCGAAACCATTGCGGCTGGTGCGCATGGCACCAAACCATCAGCGCCCGCAGTCAAAGCCTGAGCTATTAGGTGAGCGCACCCACACTTTATTTGCAGATGCCGCGCCCTTTTTGGTGTGCAACCAAGGCTCGCTTGAGCAGTTGAATCAGCAACTTGAGCAACACCAACTACCTACAGTTACGATGGAGCGCTTTCGCCCCAATGTAGTCATCGAGGGTATACCCGCCTTTGCAGAACACGAGTATCAAGGGTTAAAGCATACACAGTTCGAATTATCCTTTTGCTACCCGTGCCAGCGTTGTGCGGTGCCCACGATTGATATCGACACAGCACAGCGCCACCCACAGCAGCAGCCGTTTAAGTTGCTAGGCACGCTCAACCCAATGCCCGACAAACCGAAAGTACCAGCATTTGGTGAAAACTCCATATTAACCCGTACCGCTGCCGATGCTGTCATAGCACAGGGCGATACACTAGAGATAATCACGTGATTTATATTGGCCGGCGCAACCACCTCAGAGTCAACAAAATAGTCGACTTTGGAGTCTACCTCGATGCTCAAGCACTCGATAATATTTTGCTCCCTAAACGCTATGTACCTGAGGGCTGCAAAATTGGCGATAGCATTACGGTTTTTATTTACGCAGACTCTGACGATTTATTAATTGCCACCACCGAAATCCCCAAAGTCATGGTGGGTGAATGCGCGCTGTTAGAAGTGCTAGAAACCAATAAAGTCGGTGCTTTTTTGGATTGGGGGCTACCGAAAGATTTATTAGTGCCCTTTAATGAGCAGCACAAGCCCATGCAGGCGGGTAACCACTATGTGGTGTATGTTGCACTCGATGAGCACAGTGACCGCATTGTGGCCTCGTCGCGCTTGAGCCGCCACTTGGATGAATACAGCCACAATGACTTTAAACCCAAACAAGCGGTTGAGTTATTGATTTGCGGTAAGAGTGAGCTGGGGTTTAAGGCGGTTATCAATAATACCCACTTAGGGCTTATTTATCACGACGATGTATTTCAACCGTTAAAATACGGCCAGTCAATCACCGGCTATATTAAAGAGGTTCGCCCGGATAAAAAAATCAACCTTACATTGCAACTAGGCGGGCAACGCAGTCGGGATGATCTAACGGATAAAATTCTGGCGCACTTACGCGCGCAAGGCGGTATTTCGACCATTACCGATGCCAGTACCCCCGATGTGATTTACAAAACCTTTCACACCAGTAAAAAGAATTACAAAAAAGCACTGGGTGCATTGTATAAGCAGCGTGTAATCAGTATTGAAAAACACCAAGTCACTCTGCTATCAACCGATTAAACGCTCACTACACACTAGGTCATTTATGAAACCGACAACAAAAGCCGCACTACTAAGTGCGTTTGTATTTCCCGGTGCCGGGCAACTCTATGTGGGTCGCAAGCGCGTGGGCTATCTATTTATAGTATTGGCTGCACTTGGGCTGTTTGCGATTACAGCACTGCTAATGTCATTAGTGAATATACTCATGGAGCAAATTATTGCAGGCACTATGCAGCCGAGCATTGGCGATATTACACAGGCGATGCTGGCGTTTGCCGATAGCCCAGAAGGTAGTAACTACGCCAAGGCAAAGTGGGCGGTATTAGCCGTGTGGTTGGCCAGTGTGCTCGATGCTTATATTGCCGCGCGCCACTATCAACCCGAGACAGAGCCCTCTAAAAAGCCACTGCCGCAACGATCTGTTTCACGGTAGGGTGGTCATTTTAAGCAACAGCTTACTGTAGTTTTTTTAGCCCTAAGGCAGGGTTCACATCAAGGCATTCACACAGCCTGACATATTCAAAGACATCCAGGCGGCGTTCCATCTGCTCGACTTTACCGACCCACGAATGCGCAACCTCTAGCTGTTGCGCAAGCTCGCGCATAGTGAGCCCTTTTGCCTCGCGGCACTCTTTAAGCCAGAGAATTAATGTACGGTAGGTTGTTGAGTAGATAGTCTTTTCCATGCGCCTATCGTAAAAACTTATACGCATGTACCCAAAAAAGGAACACCCTGATCGCTAGCAAGAGGTATCTCAACGGCGATGACTACACGCTAATTATTGCTGTGCATCCTGTCCATAGAATGCAGTTGTAACCGATTGCTACTGTACCCGAAAAGGGTCGATTGGCTTTTTATGTTTTAACTGCTCGATACCCTGCATAGGGTCAATATTTAAAGACTCACACATTTGAACATACTCAATCACATCTAATCGACGCTCCATTTTTTCAACTTTATGCACCCACGAATGGGGTACATCAAGCCGCTCACCTAAATCACGTAAAGTAAGGCCTTGCTCTTTACGGCAAGCCTTTAGCCACAAAACAAGCGAGTGATAAGAAGCGGATGTAATTGTTTTTTTCATGTACCCATTTTAGAAACATGCTACAATGTACCCAAAACAGGTACAGAATGAAATAGACGCCAAAATACTCTAATCCATTTGATCTATCAAATCCATTGCAAAGGGGAATAACGCTATGTCTGATAAGGGTTATAAAACAAATAACGATGCTCGCACACTCAACACAAAAAAATCAGCATCACCTAATGACGACAATTCGGTGGCTACTGATTTACTGCATTTTTATGAAGACTTTGTAGAGTTTCACGATTACTGCGCACTGCTTTGCGATTCATTTATTAGTTTTTATGTCGATGGTCGCGAGTTGGATATCAATACCGCTGAAGGCATTAAGCGCTATGCCAACTGGATGAAATACCGTTCACAAGTGTTGAAAGCAGAGCTGCGTTACATTCAAGAAAAGTCATGCCAACAAATACAAGGCTCGGCGACACATACGCGCACACAGGTAAAAAAGCTGTAGCCAACAATCAGGTAATGTAATTGCCACAATTGATCATATTGTTAACACAAGATCGCCTGATTGAGCCTGTTTAATACACCTGACGAAACGCCGCAGGGTCTTTGCCCTGGGTCAGCTACAAAGAGGAATGCGAAGGCAGGTAGAGTTATGAAACATTACGATCTTACGGTAGTCGGCGGCAGCTTTGCGGGGCTTGCATGTGCCCGCGAGGCCGCACTACAAGGGCTTAAAACCAATGTCTATGAACGCAAAGCCACACCGGGTGCTTACACACAAAGTACAGGCCTTTTGGTAAAAGAAGTAGCGCAACAGCTATCGATCCCGGAGCATCTAACACGCAAGATTACTGGGGTGCGGTTATATGCACCCAATATGCAGTTTATTGATTTAACCTCGCCAAATTATTATTTTCTAGCCACTGATACAGGTGCCCTGCTGGAGTGGATGGCACGACAGGTAAAAATTGCCGGGGGGGTAGTCCACAGTGGTGAGAGTGTCGGCACCAGCACTAACAGTATTATTGCCACTGAGAAAAAAATCTTACTGCCACAGCAGCAAACCTCTTGTTCTTATTTAGTCTGCGCTGATGGCGCGCGCTCCAAGCTTGCCCGACAGTTGCAACTGGGGGTGAATCGCCACTTTTTATGCGGCGCTGAATACGAGGTCATGGGGTTTGAACATGTCGATAGCGATAAACTGCATGTTTTTCTCGATTCAGAACATGCACCGGGCTATATTGGCTGGTTAGTACCCGGTGTACATGCCGCTCAAGTGGGCATTGCCGTCAAACCATCGTGCACCCCCAAACTGCAACCCTTTTTGGAAAAACTAGCGAGGCATTTTAACGCCAAAACCAGCATTGTTTGTGGCCGAGGGGGGTTAATTCCCTGTGGTGGTATTGTCTCGCCTATGGCGCGGGGCAATATTTGTCTACTGGGTGATGCCGCCGGTATGGTATCACCCTTAACCGCCGGTGGTATTCACCCGGCTATCGAGCAGGGAACACAACTGGGCCAATATATTGCCGATTATCTACGCTACAATGCGCCAGCGCCCGATAAAGCACTGCGAGATAAGCTACCAAAATACCGTACTAAACAGTTATTGCGCGCACTGTACAACCGCTACACCCCCTCGAATGATCTATTAAATTACAGTGTTACAAACCCACTATTTAAACGTATTGCGCAGGTTATATTTTTTCACAACCGGGGGTTGTTATGCCGTGAAGCTTGGCGGGATATTCTATGGGGAACACACTAAGCAAGCGATAGTTTTGCATCTATGTATTTAATAGCGAGGTGCTACAAGGATATAGCACCTAACTATTAAACCTCGCTCAATGTGGATAGATTGAGTGAACCTAGGGCACGGATGCTCTACTCTACAAACCGAGGATTGTGCGGATCTTAACTCCCATGGGCGATTGCTGATACTCACCTGCATCATCCATTAATATTTGACTGACAATATCCATCGCTTCACGACGTGCCTCTTTTGTTCGCAACAGTCGAGTTAGTGCCTGTAGTGCCCGGTCTTGGTCAAGATGTAGCATTAATGCCTGATCGCGAATAAACGCACGCCCCGGTGCACCGATGAGGTCTTTCAGTTTTTTATTATCGCTCCACAGCCCTTTTGCGATAAACATAGAGCGGCGTTTAATCGTACCCTCATCACGCACAAAGGCTAAAATAATACGCACAACCGCTGCGGTAAAACCACCCTTATCAAGATCATTAAGTATTTGTTGTTGCGCCTGCTCACGCTTCTCTTCAATTAATGCCAGCTCTATATCGCTGGTGCTATCGCTCTTGGCCTCTAGGTGATTAAACCAGCCACCTAAACCTGTGGGGCCATAGAGTGCTTTAAAAAAGCGTCGATTGGTATCATCACGCAGATCACGATAGCTATCTAGCATTAATCCAATGTTAGAGGATGCTGATTTTTCTATCTGCAACCACAGGTTGTCATTAGCCACTGGGTGCCGATTATTTTTTATCATCGATGCCATTTGTTTTACACCTGCGGCTAAGGGCACTTCATCAGAAAACAGGGATCGCTGTAGACGCAGAGGATGATTAGCGCGCAGCCAGCTAGCAGTAGCTTCGTTGCTAAGTAGTTTTACCCATGGGCTGACAAATGTTTGATAACCATCATTATTAATTTCTGACACCTCAGCAACGGTACTAAAGTATTCATCGTGTTGCGGTGATTCATCCAGTGCTCGAATGTCATCAACACTGCGGTATTCAAAATGGACTTTATAATCTCCCGGAATTAAAGCCACTTGTTTATCGGCCATGGTTTTTTCTTCAATAACCATTTCATATAAGCCCGGCGCTAAGCGGTCGATCGTATCGAGTGTGCTGACAAGTTCAGAGTGCTCCTTTCGCGCGACTCGACCAGAGACAAAAATACCTAGATGTCCAATATTCTCATGCAGTAAATACACTATCACTTGCTCGTTGGCAATAATGTTTTCTTCGTGATCGTAGACGTCAATAATCCAATTTAATGCTTGTTGAGGGGGTGTAATATTATCGCCATGAGAGGCGAAAACAACAATGGGAGAGCGAATATTGCGTAGATCAAGATGGTGGCCATCATCGGTAATGACATCACCTTTTGCCAGTTTATTACCAATAAATAATTCGGTGACAATCGCATCCATTTCATCTTGGTTCATTAAAAAGAACCCGCCCCACCAACGTTCAAAGTCTAAAAATCGTGGTACCTCGGTATCGATATTGGCGTAGAGGTTATACATTTTTTTCCAGTAGGTATTGGCTGGGTCAAGTTTCTCAAAATTAGAGACAAGGTTAGCGCCATCAAACCGGCCATTACCCAAATCACTGGCTAGTGTTGCCAGCCATTTACCGCCTAACAAACCACCAGAATAACGCATGGGGTTTTGGCCATCAGAACCCGCCCAGTATGACAAGGGCGCACCATTTAAAATAATAGGGCCCATTAAATCAGGGGCCACTGACGCTAAAGCCGCCACGGCCCAGCCAGCTTGGCAGTTGCCGATCACACAGGGCTTTGTTGTCTCAGGGTGGCGCCGGGTCACGTCTTCAATAAAAATGGCTTCGGCATTGGCGACATCACTGAGCGTTTGACCAACCTCTGGCTCGTCATAGAAGGCCACAAAATACACCGCATGCCCCGCTCGCATCGCTACACCCACCTGCGAATCTGACTTAAAACCACCAATACCCGGACCATGCCCCGCACGCGGGTCAATCACTACAAAGGGGCGTTTCTCAGGGTCGATTACAATACCCTCATCAGGAATAATACGCAGTAGAATATAATTACACGGGCGCTCAAGATTGCGGCCATCAATAATAATATCGTAATCAAAATCCAGTACCGGCGGTGTGCCTTGTTCTCGGTGCTCTAAAAAAATATTACCGCGCTGGCGCAGGCTATCCCAGAATAAAACCTGACGCTCAACCATATCTAGCGAATAACTGATGGTGTCGCTTAACGCACTTAAAAAAAGACCGCCTGTATACATAGCATTACCCTGACTTTAATAATTTATGATCAACTATCACATAGTGAAACTGACATAGCGAAACTAACATTGTTAAACTGGCATTGTTAAACCGACATTGCTAAACAAGCCTGCCGACAATACCGACTCGACCATGATTGACGATACAGATACTACTCGCTAAAGCACTGAGTATAGCTCAGTGCTATGACACATCGTACACAGTTGCAGGCACCTGGCACCATAAGCATTATCCTTGTGTACTTGTGACGTAATTCTCATTGGCCCAGATATTGCTCAAGTGAGTGTAACAGCAGTAAAACGCTATTCAATGACAACTTTCTGACAGTATGTAGGGTGAATAATGGATACGCAAACACTATGGCAACTTATTGATACCTCCGCCAAGATCGGGATTGGCGCACTGATAACGGGGCTTTTCAGTCTGTTATTTATGGCCAAACGCCAACAACAGCGACCGGTTTCATCGGGCCAACGACGCATAGAAATTTTAGAAACCATTGCCGCTGATGTCGGCAATGTGAGTCATATTTTTGCAAAGTACTCGGCACTGGTCGTGGAATCTATCCGCTATGGGCACCGCTGGCCTAGTGCTCGCAAACAAGAACTCGATGAAATCAGCCAAGAGTTGGTGGCCGAATTTAAACGGCTATCGGACGCTGAGTCACGCTTATTGATGTTGGGCGAAAAGACACTAGAGAAAAATCTACGCCTGTATGGCAGTAAAATCGCACACTTTCGTAAACATGTGTATGTAGGTCGCCAAGATATCGATGAAGACGAAATTTTGGCACTAAAGAAAGATATCAATACCCTGAGAGAGCAATTTTATGACTTTCTCAGTAAGAAATACGACCGCCTATTACCGGCCTGAGCCTGTATATCGGCGCCCACTCTCAACACCTCCCAACAGTACCCTTTGTTGGTTTATGCTCCCCGACCCGGGGAGCTTTTTTTAATTGCCGTAGCTCATTAAGCGCTGGTAGCGGTTTTCTAGCAGCTGATCCAGCGGTTGCGCCTCTAACTGGCTAAGCTGCTCAATTAAACGGCCCTTCAATGTAGCCGCCATCGCGGTAAAATCGCGGTGTGCGCCACCTAAAGGCTCTGCAATTGTCTCATCGACAATGCCTAAATCTTCCAATACGGTTGAGGTAACACCCATCGCCTCAGCGGCCAGTGGCGCCTTATCAACGGTTTTCCAGATGATATTGGCACACCCTTCTGGTGAGATAACAAAATACGTAGAATATTGCAGCATATTCAGGTGGTCACCCACGCTGATGGCTAAAGCACCACCGGAGGAGCCCTCGCCAATGACGGTACAAATAATGGGCGTGCGCAAGCGCGACATAACCGCTAAGTTTTGCGCGATTGCCTCACTGATGCCACGCTCTTCGCTATCGATACCAGGGTAAGCACCGGGTGTATCAATAAGTGTAATGACTGGCATTTTAAAGCGCTCGGCCATTTCCATCAGGCGTAGTGCCTTGCGGTAACCTTCAGGCTTCGGCATGCCAAAGTTACGATAAACCTTGTCATTCACACTACGGCCCTTCTCTTCACCAATCACCATCACAGGCTTGCCATCTAGGCGAGCTACACCGCCCACAATCGCTTTATCGTCACCAAAATGACGGTCACCGTGAAGCTCATCCCAATCGGTAAACACCTGAGAGATATAATCGGTCGCATAGGGTCGCTGAGGGTGACGAGCCACCTGGACAACCTGCCAAGCGCTTAGGTTAGAATAGATACTCTCTGTCAGTTTTGTGCTTTTTTCGCGCAGTTTGGTAATTTCCTCGGTAATATTAAGGTCATTATCATTACCAACCAGTTGTAACTCTTCGATTTTGGCTTCTAACTCAGCAATAGGTTGTTCAAAATCGAGATAATTCGGATTCATACAGTCACTAACCTTCAGTTTTTACAATCTTATTGTTAAGCCTGCGACCACAAAAGCGGGAGGCCAATAGAGGGAGATAAAGATACGCTAAACAGACTCTAGAGTCGAGTCCATATAGGCCTACAGTGCAAAATTTACACGGCAAAAAGCCATCAATAGAAGGCCTTGTGAGAAAAACGCGCATTTTTTAAACAGCTTACTTGGTCAGCGCGCCTCTAGTAAGCACTGAGCTTTAGTCTAGTCTACTGTGACTCCCACGGTGAACAAATATCGATAAGACAACCACTGGGGTCACGAGTGAGAAACCGACGCTGCCCATAAAACTCATTGCGCGGCGCTTGAATAATAGGAATGCCCATATCGAGTGCCTTGGCATAGATAAGGTCGACATCGTTAACCACAAAAGTAACATACATACCCGTTGGCTGATGCTGGTATTGACGGGGTACTAATTCGTGGTTGCGCAAGATAATGCCGTATTCTACATCGGGATTATCTGGGCAGCACAACTGTACATACCAATCGCTGGTGTATTTTACGGTAAGCCCCAATAGCGCTACATAAAAGTCTTTGCTTTTATGGATATCATCAGCACAAATATTAGTGAGTATTTTCATTCCCTCTCCATTGCCGTGTTTTTATAGCGTGTCATTTTCTATATATTATACCGTGATGCTAGGTTATCTAAATGAGTAGCGGCAATCATTTTTGGTTGCTTCTTTAACAGTAGCGTATTAACACAGGATACAATACTCGCTATTTTTACATATATTAACCACTACAGAAATAATGCCACAGACGTAGACGCTGCACTATTGGTACGGATACCCAAGAGAGGCTTAAGAGGTCCACACGAGTAGGAAACATAAAGACGATAGCGGGTCTGTGTTAACTCACTGGTATGCGTTACGCAACAGAATCGACTAAAGAGGTTACAGTGGCAGAGTCTTCACCAACGGGGAGCTCAATACGAAATTTAGTCCCTATCCCTTCTTTACTGGTTACACGAATATTACCTTCGTGTTTTTCAAGAATACTCTGTGCAGTATGCAACCCAAGCCCTGTACCTTGGCCAATCTCTTTAGTTGTAAAAAAGGGGTCGTAGATACGGTGTATATTGTCCTCGCTGATACCACAACCTGAGTCTTGTATTTCAATATATACCTTTTTGCCTTGCGCAAAGGTTTTTAATGCAATAATACCTTCACTTTCAATAGCATCGATGGCATTTTCTAACACTTTAAGTAGCACTTGAGCTATTTTACCGCCGTGGCAAAAGACTAACGGTAATTTATGATAGTCTTTTCTAAGCGTTATTTTGTCATTAAGGCTACTGGGGAGGTTATTGGATAAAACACTCGCTGTTTTATTCAACAATTCATTTATATCAGTCGCAACTTTATCTGGACTATTGACATGTGAAAACTCCAATAAATCAGAGACAATTGTCTTAACACGTTCAAGCCCATCGCCTGATTCTTGCAAAAGTTCGACCAAATCAGGGAGAATAAATTCAATATCCATTTCTTCTTGATATTCAATAATATCCTCTAGCAGTGCCGTTTTATCCGCATCATCTGCACACAGTGCTTCAATACAGGCCTTTTGCTTTTGTATCACCGCAGACAAGTCATCAACGTAGCCTTTTAAGGTATTAAAATTACCTGAAATAAACCCCACTGGATTATTAATCTCATGGGCAACACCTGCCGCCAAGTTACCCACCGATGCCATTTTTTCAGCCTGAACTAACTCTAACCTTGCCTCTTGTAGTTTATCGACGCTTTCTTGTAATTCTTGCTTTCGCTTTTCGGATTTTTTCTTTGCCAGATATAAGCGATCAGAAAATTCTTGCAGGCTACGACTCAACTGCAAGACTTCTTTAGAGCCTCCGGCCAATTCAAACGACATTTCACCACGGTCAACGACAGCATTTTTAGCAATACTATTGAGTGTCTCTAAGGGTTTAGCAATATTTTTACTCGCCCATAACCAAGAGATAAATACCGATAACAAATAAATCGCAATCGAAAACAATAGCATTTGGTCAAACTGTAGTTTTTTCTCTTCGTATTGTTTTTCATTCGCCGATGATATCGCCTCAAAATTATCGTAGAGTAGATCAATACTATCAATCATATCCATCGATAACTCATCAATAGTTTCAACATAAGCATTCCATTTTTCACCTTGCCTGTCCCTGAGAATAGAAGCTTCAGATACGGCGGTTTGAATCGCTGTGATGGTAGATTCAATTTGTTCAAACAGCGCACCGTCTTCACTATTTTCATAGCTATGGATAGTATCAACGATACCCTTCATCTGGACTGCCTGTCGTTTAATACCGTTGGCGAGATAACTTTGTTCTGCATTAAAAAAAAGATCGATTGTGACAAACCACTGGGAGGTAATAGTGCGGAAGTTTTCTACATCACGCAAAGCCAGCACACTGATTTCACGTTGTTTTTGAACACTCTCAAGTGCGTTATAGTAATAAAAGACAACACTGGCCGATAGGCCTGCCCCAATCAGGCAAACGAGAACAACAATCAATGTTTTAGTGGCGATACGCACAATTAACTATTCTCTTTTGCTCTTATATTCGTTGTGATGCCCTCATCAGTAATTGTTAATAGGCAGCTAACCCTCTGTGGATAAGCTGCCTAGCCGTTACCAATAATTGAAGAGACTTAAGTTATAAGACCTAATTCTCCAGTAGTGAACGAGTAGTGACTATTGCTTCAAGCGCCACCAACTCTGCCCGATCGTTGCATTGATTAGTACTACTGTAATTCTGGCCAATCGTTTTCTCAAAGGCTTTTTGTGTCGAGTGATTACCCCACCCTTTGCTATTGTTAATATTGATAATTTCTCCCTTTGCAGTAATAGCCCACTCGATAATTGACGGCCGGCCATCGATATCTAAGCGGCCTTGATAAATGGCACCTAAAAGCTGTTGTTGTTTGTCATACACCTTAGCAACGGCCACTGTTGAGCGGTCAATACCTGTGCTGGCGCCTGAAAACGCAGAGTTCAGTGCCTTACTCACCGCGCCATCCATCGGTTGATCAACGAGGGTAACGGCATCCATTGCTTTAAAGTTTAGTTCAGCACCGCGATAAAGGGTATTTTTTTGCACATCTTGCGACCAAGCAAGCTCTGTGACTAGCAGTGTTTTCATACCACAGCGAATAATAACCTCAGCCAGTGATTTTGCCTTTGGATCTACATCAACTTTATCGGTATTAAGGGTGTATCCATCGCGATTAAGCATTTGCACAAAATCGTGGTATGTACGGCCGCGCAACTGCACTTTAAAATCTTCGGTATCAACAAGTTTGCGCGCTCGACTGCGACAACGCTGTAGCTTAAAGTCTTTGACTTCAAGGTCCAACGTCATTGACCAAGCAATTTCAACCAGCCCCCACTCACTCTCTTCTGAGCGTACATGCACATAACCCGTGGGGCGATCTTTGGTGTAAACGACATAGAGTGTATGTTTACCTAACTCACTAAAATGCAGTGTGTTAGGCGGTAATAATGTTTGCACTTGGTTACGCACATTTTCATCAATTACTTTAACTATAGATTTAAACGATGTAGATTCCGGGTGCAGCGCTTTAATAGTCTCAACGGGATCGCGCAGTGAACAAAATGCGGCAAAAGAATGTGCCGAGAGTAAACTAAATATCACCATCACTGTGGTAGCTACAATAGATTTTTTAAATAAGTACATAATCATCGACTCCTATTAAAACCGATAGCGCAATTGTAAATTAAATAACCCTTGGTGTTTCTTACCGACAAATACATTAATATCGCGTGCGTATTGCGTGCTTAACGACCAATGATTATCGGGTGCATATTTAACACCCACGATGCCTTTTAAAGCCGAGTTGCCTGTAACATCTATAGATAGATACGATAATTGTGTGTAGTACAATAAACTTTCTGTACTGTTGCGGTAATTCCATTCGCCGAATAAATTTAATACATCGGTCTCATTATTTTCACCGGTTGATACCTCAGCAAAAAATCCGTGCAGCCCATGGTAATAACGCACATCAACACCAAGGCGTTCACGTTTGAGATTATTAAGCTCACTTTTATACACAGCTAAACCCAGTACGGTATTCTCATCTCTTGGAGTACCAATACGCGCTGAGTAGACAAACGAGCCATCGTCAGAATCAAGTTCTTGATTACCACCTGAGGTTGCGCCAATTTCATATTCAAAAGAGGTTAGCTGCTTATTAAGTGATACGCCCCAATCGGCTTTAATGCCTAAATTGGCACCTTGTTGGTATTGACGCAGGGTGCCATTTGTATCGATGGCATGCTCAAGGCCATAGGCCACCTCGAAGTGCCCTATACGTAGATTAGGCCAGTTACCGGGTAGGCCCGTGTAGTTAAAATTAAAGATACGGTACACGAACTCTGTATCATCAGGGTCATCAAAAATAGCGGGGGCCGTAACAAAGTTATCAATACGGGTTAAATACCCTTGGAGCACCAATGTGCCAATATCGCGCTGTTGACCAGAGAACACTTTGTGTAAGTCAAAACCAAAGGCATGCATAAAACCTGTTTGATTTTGGCGAGAAAAATAAACTGCTCGACTACTTGCATCTAGTGTAAAACGCAAATTATCACTAAAACGGTTAGGCGAATCTGTATCCGTATCATTTGCCCAGCTAGCAGTATTCCAACACGTCAAACTACACAACAAACAAAGCCCGAGTAGTGTGAGCTTTTTGATTTGTATGTCTTCGCTATATTTTATTGCTTCCATAGCCGTACCTCAGTATTGAAACATTAACAACACTATTAATAGTAAGAGTAACTATGGGTTTAGGTAAGGATCGTTTATCTATATCAGTTATATAAAACTGCCTTTTTGACTATATGTGCGATGCTTTAGTTATAAGGTATATCTTAAATAAAAAATAAATACAGAAAACAGCCCGAAAACTATTAAAAAATTATAACGGTTACTAAACACACCATAAAAAATGCTAACTCGCTCACAATTTATTATTATTACTGTGAGTAACAAAAAGTGTTTTTATACAATGTAAACGTTTTAGTCAATAATACACGATGGGCATACTGTTCTTTCTACGAGAATAAATCTATCGGCACGGTAAAAATAGAGCGATTAATATGCTCTTAGCAATATACCCACTGTGGTATTTTGCCTCCCTGCTATTAAGTTTGCGTGAAGCTATAGCACACCCTATGAGTGCACCATAAATAGAGAGAAGGGATTAATTTAGAGGGTTAATCGTCATGCCTGTGTCTTTTTTGTATAAAAAAACAGGCGAGGCTAAAGAGATAACGTACTGTAATCATAAAAATTAAGCGTAACCTGTATCTGCGTACTATAACCGAAGTATCAATAGCGCCCTAAGCGGCGCTATTACCAAGAAAAATCAGGCAACAACACCTCACTATTATTACGCTACAGGTGCTGATACCTGGTAACCTAAACGCAATGCATTGCGGCCAAATTGATCGCGTAACTGCTGTAGCAGTGATTCTTCAGGCAACACATTCCACGCTTCACTTAATTGCAATTGGGCTTTTGCATCCGTTCTGTGGTATTCAATATAGACTCTACAGCGCCCAGCTTCACCTTGTGAATTAAGGCGGTAAGGCTCAAGTAGCTGTGCTAATTGCTGATGGCAACGGTTTGTTAACTGCTGGCTATTCCAGTGCAGTGTTAAACTGCGTAACTGGTCGCGGCGTGCATCTTCAAGCCCCCATACACTATCAGCACGCATTTTTAAGCTACCGCTGCCACTGTAGTCATCGGTGCTCACTTGGCCCTCGATAATTAAAAGCGCATCTTTGATCAGTTTTTCACGGTATTCGTTATAAGCATCGGCAAACACAGCCACCTCAATACGGCCACTGCGATCATCGAGTGTGACAAACGCCATGGTATCACCACGTTTGGTTTTCATCACTCGCATAGCAACCACTAAACCTGCAACTTTGCGAGCTTTTCGATCGGCGACTAAATCCGCAATTCGAGAAGAGGTTAAATGGCGAATTTCATCTTCGTATTCATCAATAGGGTGGCCGGTTAAATATAAGCCTAAGGTTTCTTTTTCACCATTGAGGCGCTCTCTCATACTCCAAGGGCGGGTTTGTCGAAAATCATTGTAAACATCGTTGTTGTCGCTATCACTACCGGCCCCGGGTAACACATCGCCGAATAAATCTCCCATACCCGCATTGGCATTAGCTTGACTTTGCTCGGCTGCTTTTACCGCCTCAACCAGTGTTGCCATTAAGATAGCACGGCTGCTATCCAGCTCTAATTGTGGCCCGATACGATCAAAAGCACCACTGCGTACTAGAGCTTCTAATGCACGTTTATTAACTTTACGTGGGTCAATACGTGCGCAAAAATCAAAAATATCGCTAAAGGGCCCCTCTTTACGCGCCGCTAGAATATTATCAACTGGCCCTTCACCCAATCCTTTAATAGCACCTAAGCCATAAATAATATGATTGTCGCGATCAACCGTGAACTGAAATTCCCCCTGATTAACATCCGGCGGCAACAAGGTTAATTTCATTGAACGACACTCTTCAATGAAGGTAACCACTTTATCGGTCTTATCCATGTCCGATGACATAGTGGCCGCCATAAACTGTGCGGGGTAATGGGTTTTTAACCACGCCGTTTGATAAGAGACGACCGCATAAGCGGCAGAGTGAGATTTGTTAAAACCATAACCGGCAAATTTTTCCACGAGGTCAAAAATTTTAATCGCCAGAGTCGGATCAACGCCTTGGTTTTGCGCACCACTTTCAAACACTTCTCGCTGCTTGGCCATTTCTTCGGGTTTTTTCTTACCCATAGCACGGCGCAACAAGTCAGCGCCACCGAGCGTGTAGCCAGCTAACTCTTGAGCAATTTGCATCACCTGCTCTTGATAAACGATAACACCATAGGTTGGCTCAAGAATGGGTTTGAGTTTTTCGTGCTGATATTTGGCATCGGGGTATGCCACCTCGGCGCGCCCATGTTTACGGTTAATAAAGTCATCAACCATACCCGATTGTAGTGGCCCCGGGCGAAACAAAGCCACTAGTGCAATCATATCTTCAATATTATCGGGTTTTAAGCGCTTGATAAGATCTTTCATCCCTCGGGATTCAAGCTGGAATACCGCAGTTGTCTCAGCACTTTGTAATAGCTTAAAGGTCGGGGCGTCATCAAGTGGAATAAAATCAATATTAACGGGGTCTTGATTGTCGATCTTGCGTGATCGATTAATCATCGCGACAGCCCAGTCGATAATAGTGAGCGTACGCAGGCCTAAAAAGTCAAACTTTACTAGCCCGGCGGACTCAACATCATTTTTATCGTATTGTGTTACCAGCCCACTGCCGGTTTCATCACAAAAAAGTGGCGAGAAGTCCGTCAATTTTGTCGGCGCGATAACTACACCACCGGCATGTTTACCGACATTGCGTGTTACCCCTTCAAGTTTTAAGGCCATATCCCAGATTTCTTGAGCATCGCCGTCGTTCTCCAAAAACTCACGCAAGACCTCTTCTTGCTCGTGAGCTTTGGTTAATGTCATTCCGACATCCATAGGGATCATTTTAGACAGCTTGTCGGCAAGGCCATAGGATTTACCTTGCACCCGCGCTACATCGCGCACGACCGCTTTTGCCGCCATAGTACCAAAGGTAATAATTTGTGAAACCGCATCACGCCCGTAGGTTTCGGCAACGTAACTAATTACCTGATCGCGGTTTTCCATACAGAAATCTACATCAAAGTCAGGCATAGAGACCCGCTCTGGGTTCAAGAACCGCTCAAATAACAGGTCGTATTCTAACGGGTCGAGGTCGGTAATTTTTTGTGCGTAAGCAACTAGCGAACCCGCACCAGACCCTCGACCTGGCCCAACGGGAATACCGTGATCTTTTGCCCACTGAATAAAGTCCATTACAATAAGGAAATACCCCGGAAATCCCATTTGCATAATAATATCAAGTTCAAACTGTAAGCGATCAGTATAGGGCTTTAAGCGCTCGCAATAGTCCGGATCACTTTTATCAAGAATAGTCTCCAAGCGCTCATATAAACCTTGGTACGATATTTTCTGGAAAAATATGTTCGTGCGTACCATTGGCCAATAGCCATCCTCATGGGTGCGCTCATGCCATTGACCATGCATAGCTTTTACAGCGAGATCTTCAAGGGTTTGGTAATCCATCACCGACTTAAAAAAGGGATCTTCTTTAAAGTCATCGGGGATAGGATAATCTGGGAGGTAGTATTTCCCCAGCTCAATATCAACGCTACAACGCTTGGCGATTTCAACAGTATTAGCCAGTGCAGAGGGGATATCACTGAATAACTCGACCATTTCTTCAGCGCTGCGTAGATATTGCTGCTCGCTGTAGCGTCGCTCTCGGCGGGGATCATCAAGTGTGCGCCCCTCACCAATACAAACACGCGCCTCGTGTACATCAAATTCATCACCATCGAGAAAGCGCACATCATTAGTCGCCACAACTGGCACCTGACATTCACCAGCTAATGCCACAGCATCGTGAAGATAGGTTTCTTCATACTCACGCCCTGTGCGTTGCAGCTCTATATAGTATCGCCCGGGAAAGTCACGTTGCCACTGGCCCAATAACTCACGCGCATCACTGTGTCGCCCGCCGAGTAAGGCTTGTCCAACATCGCCCTGGCGCCCCCCGGATAGCACAATAACACCCCCACTGTGCTCACTTAGCCATTCGCGCTGAATATAGGGGATTCCATGGTGTTGCCCTTCTTGAAAGGCTCTTGAAATCAACTGAATAATATGACGATACCCTTGATGATCCATCGCCAAGGTCGTCACCAATGTCGGCTTGGATTCACCATCAGCACTACCCACCCAAAAATCGGCACCGATAATGGGCTTAATACCGGCACGCTGTGCTGCCGTATAAAACTTAATCACCCCATAGAAATTACACTGATCGGTTATTGCCACAGCAGGCATATTGAGTGCTGCTACACGAGAAACCAGCTTTTTAATACGAACGGTACTATCCACAAGGGAGAATTCGGTGTGTACGCGCAGATGGACAAACTTATCGGTCATAGGTGAGTTACTTTTATAGAATCCGGCCGACTATTCTAACGAAAAAGCCGCCCTATTCGCCATGTAAATCTTGTGGCAGCATTATTCATAGAATAGCATTGCGACACCATAAAATAGATTAAAGCTATTACAAGCAACAATTAAATAGTTTTTTGCAAAATTCACAGTAATACGTCACCTGCATCCCTATTAACGGGTGGCTAAAGTAGGCTATATTATAGAAAGAAAGCGCACAGCAATAATGCATGCTTATTTTTAAATGCGCTAAAAAATCACATTGGGTATAACAAAAATAATATCTATTTAACTCGACCCATTGGGTGTTAACATGATCAGTAATCGCAAAATAAACAATAAAGCGACAAAAGCATTCATTGATACAAAAAGAAGAATAACGAGTCGGTGGTCTGTGTACACTATTACGTCATAATAAATAACTCTTGTTATATTTTTCAATGATAAGTCAATCGTTTATTTTCAACAGAAATCAGTGTTCATCCGTGCACAATAAAAAGTCTTGGTGAATTAAGGCTAATAATGTAACCGATGGTAACGTAAAAATTACTTAATGTAATGCGCACTTATTTGGAGCGAATAAATCACTAAAAAAATACAAATTATAAAATTTACTACTGCGAAAGGCAGCCAAACAATACAATTTTAAAAATAATGATTAATTTTATATTTAGTGATTGATATTTTTATCAAATTCAGTAATGGTATCTGGCAGCTAAATTGTATATTTTTAACTGCCCTATTTAAAGGCATAAGGGGCGTGCAATGATATATTTTAGCGCATTAAACGTATAACAAACGAGAATCAATTAATTCCTACATTTAAAATCATCAGGAGAATAATTATGAAAAAACTCGCTTCAATAATTGCAGGTGGTGTTGTATTAGGTTTAGCCACTGCGGCTCAAGCAGGCACACTCGATGACGTAAAAAAACGTGGATCTTTATCCTGCGGTGTTAGCACGGGCCTTGCCGGATTTTCACAAAAAGATGAAAAAGGCAAGTGGAGCGGGCTTGATGTTGATGTATGCCGAGCGGTTGCAGCAGCGGTATTAGGTGATGCCAATAAAGTTAGTTTTAAACCACTCACCGCAAAAGAGCGTTTTACCGCTTTGCAATCTGGTGAAATTGATATGTTATCGCGCAATACTACTTGGACACTAACCCGCGATGTATCTCTAGGGTTAAACTTTGCAGGTGTTAGCTACTATGATGGCCAAGGTTTTATGGTATCAAAATCACTTGGTGTGAAAAGTGCTAGTGAATTAGACGGTGCTACAGTCTGCATTCAGGCAGGAACAACAACCGAGTTAAACCTTGCTGATTATTTTCGCACGAACAATATGAAATACAAAGCTATTACATTTGATTCATCAGACCAAACCCGCGGTGGCTTTGAAAGTGGCCGCTGCGATATGCTCACCTCTGATCAATCACAACTTTATGCACTGCGCATTGGTTTAAAAAATCCTAACAGCGCCGTGGTACTGCCCGAGGTTATTTCAAAAGAACCGTTGGGGCCAGTTGTTCGTCAAGGTGACGATGAGTGGTTCAATGTTGTACGTTGGTCATTGATGGCAATGGTTGAAGCTGAGTTTCTTGACATCGACAGCAAAAGTGCTGACAACGCCAGAAAAAGCGGTAATCCTGGTCAAAAGCGCTTAATGGGTACAGAGGGTGATGCTGGCACAAAGCTCGGTTTAAATGACAAGTGGGCTTACAATATTGTAAAACAAGTCGGCAACTATGCTGAAATGTTTGAACGCAATGTGGGTTCGGGCTCACCTTTACAAATTTCTCGTGGTTTGAATGCACAGTGGAATAAAGGTGGCATTTTATATTCCTCACCTGTTCGCTAATTATACAGCACAGTAAACTCAAGGTCGTGCTTTCAACTCATGAAAGCACGACCTAGTATAATAAAGAAACAGGCGTTATAGCATGACTAAAGAAGTAATAAATACACCAACCCCTGCTTTTTATAACAACCCAAAAATTCGCGCAATTTTTTATCAGGCTGTTGTCGTAATCGCACTTATCGTATTTTTTTATACGATTATTAATAATACATTAACCAATATGGAAGCCCGTGGTATTAAAACCGGTTACGGATTCCTTTCTGTTGTTGCCGGGTTTGACATACTCATGTCACTAATCCCCTACGATGCAACCTACACCTATGGCACTACCTTTATTGTAGGCTTACTGAATACCTTACTGGTATCGGTTATATCTATAGTATTTGCCACACTGTTAGGCTTTTTTATTGGTCTGGCACGCTTGTCTCCCAACTGGCTCGCCGCCAAACTCGCGACCGTTTATGTGGAGATTTTTCGCAATATCCCATTATTGTTACAAATATTCTTTTGGTATTTTGCCGTGCTAGCGGCACTACCGGGTATACGCCAGAGTCTCAGTTTTTTTGGCGACACCACGTTTCTTAATAATCGTGGGCTTATTGTCCCGGGTCTAATACCTGAAGCCGGTGCAGGCTTTGTCTACGGCGCTATTGCCATTGCTATTATTGGCTGTATGGCACTACACGTTTGGGCGAAAAAGCGCCAGCAATTAACAGGGCAGCAGTTTCCGGTATTCTGGGCAAGTCTAGGGCTTTTAATCGGATTGCCGTTACTGACTTTATTTGCCGCAGGAACCCCCTTTCAGTGGGATATACCTGAGCTACAGCGATTCAGTTTTGACGGTGGTATTTCACTGATTCCTGAGCTTATGGCGCTAACAGTAGCTCTGAGTATTTATACTGCGGCTTTTATTGCCGAAGCGGTTCGCGCAGGTGTGCAATCAGTGCCCCATGGCCAAATTGAGGCCGCGAGAAGTTTAGGCCTAAGAGAAGCTCGCCTTATTAAACTCGTTGTCATTCCTCAGGCATTGCGGGTTATTATCCCCCCGCTTAATAGTCAGTACCAAAACCTAATCAAAAATTCGTCGCTGGCAACCGCTATTGGCTACCCTGATTTAGTCTCGGTTTTTATGGGCACCACGCTCAACCAAACAGGCCAAGCCGTCGAGATTGTCTTTATGACAATGGCCGTTTATTTGGTCATTAATTTACTGCTATCAACACTGATGAACTGGTACAACAATAGCATTGCTTTAGTCGAGCGAAAGTAGAGAATTATACTATGAGTAAATTTGAACCTTCTCCGTCGCTACCGGCACCGATAAGTACTATCGGACCTATCGCCTGGGTGCGAAAGAATCTTTTTTCTTCCATTGCAAACACAGCGGTCACATTATTTTGTATCTATCTATTAAGTGTGATTATACCGCCTATACTTGAGTGGGCATTTTTTAATGCTGATTGGTCTGGTACAACAGAGGCCGACTGCTCAAAAGATGGCGCATGCTGGGTATTTATTGGCGCTTGGTTTAACCAACTGATTTATGGTGACTATCCTATTGATCAGCAATGGCGTATCAATATTGTACTATTTGCACTGCTGGCCATTATCTCTATGCAATATTTATTGCCTGATGATAAAAAGAAAACCATCGGCCTGTATAGCTTTATAGCGTTTCCATTTGTTGCTATGGCTATTTTGTACGGTGGTTTTCTCGGCTTAGAGGTTGTAGATAATAATTATTGGGGCGGTTTTACCCTCAATATATTTTTAGCCACCGGTGGCATATTAATGGCATTGCCCATCGGCGTATTTTGGGCATTGGGGCGGCGTTCGGATATGCCATTAATCCGCATTCCAAGTATTATTTCCATCGAGGTGTTTCGCGGTGTGCCACTGATTACGATTCTCTTTATGGGATCGGTAATGTTGCCATTATTTTTCTCCGCTGGCACAGAGATAGATAAACTACTACGTGCCTTTATTATGATTACACTGTTTCAATCTGCTTATATGGCAGAGGTAATTCGCGGTGGGCTACAAGCAATACCGCAGGGTCAATATGAAGCAGCTGATGCATTGGGGCTAGGCTATTGGCAAAAAATGTATTTAATCATCTTGCCCCAAGCATTAAAAATATCAATCCCTAATATTGTTAATACGTTTATCGCGTTGTTTAAAGACACCACATTGGTATTAATTATTGGTTTATTTGAAATACTTAGTGTCAGTAATAATGCATTACAGAACTCTAAATGGCTAGGCGGCCACCACATAGAAGGTTACGTTTTTGTCGCACTTATGTTCTGGGTTTGCTGTTTTATTATGTCGCGTATTAGTGTCTCAATTGAAGAAAAATTAAATACTGGCCATAAACGATAAACATTACTGATTTGAGGAAAGCTCAATATGGATACTCAAAACCAACCAAAAAATGAAGACAGTATTGTCTTAACCGGTTTAAATAAATGGTACGGTAACTTCCACGTATTAAAAAATATTAACTTCACTGTTAAAAAAGGTGAGCGTATTGTTATTTGTGGACCTTCGGGCTCAGGCAAATCCACTATGATACGCTGCATCAACCGACTAGAAGAGTTTCAAAAAGGCTCATTAGTTGTTGATGGTGTCGCCATGAATGAAGATATTAAAAATATTGAATCAATTCGCCGTGAAGTAGGCATGGTTTTTCAGCATTTTAATTTGTTTCCACATTTAACGATATTAGAAAATTTAACCCTAGGGCCCATTTGGGTTAAAAAAATGGCTAAAAGAGAAGCCGAAGAAATTGGCATGAAATACTTAGAGCGCGTTAAAATCCCCGATCAGGCCAATAAATTTCCGGGGCAGCTCTCTGGCGGACAACAACAGCGAGTCGCTATTGCCCGATCACTTTGTATGTCACCCAAAATAATGCTATTTGATGAGCCCACATCAGCACTTGACCCTGAAATGATTAAAGAAGTACTCGATGTGATGGTTGAGCTTGCCGATGAAGGGATGACAATGTTATGTGTCACCCACGAAATGGGTTTTGCAAAAACAGTGGCCGACAGGGTTATTTTTATGGACGCCGGGGAGATTGTCGAAGAAAATAAACCCGAGCCCTTTTTCAACAACCCTCAGTCTGACCGGCTACAACTGTTCTTAAGCCAAATACTGCAACACTGACACTGCGTGGCTAAATGTCAAACAAGTAGAGACACCAACAACACAGCAGGCTATGTGGTTAGACCTGATGTGTTGTTGATGTGTATTACTCAGAAAATGGTTTAGTCTGGGATAGGGATAGATTCGGTCTCTTTAACCTCTTCCATCACCATATAAGTACGTGTTGAATTGACATGGGGTAATGACAGCAATGTTTCACCCAATAGCCGGCGATAGGCTTTCATATCCGGGACCCGAGCCTTCAATAAGTAATCGAAATCTCCCGAGACGAGATGGCACTCCATAATTTCGGGAAGTTTGCGCACTTCACGGCGAAAATTACTAAATACATCGCGCGAGGTTCGATCCAGGCGCATTTCAACAAAAACTAATAAAGCAGCATCAACATAGGCTGGGTTAATCCTTACTGTATATTGCTCAATACAACCTACCTTTTCTAAGCGTTTAACACGAGCTAAGCAAGGCGTTGGACTTAAACCCACCCGCCGGGCCAACTCAACATTCGAGATACGCCCGTTCATTTGTAATTCTCTTAAGATATTCTTATCCAGCCTGTCCAGCTCAATTTGATTTTTTGCCACTAACGCTCACCCCTTAAAAACCTGTATCAGCATATAAAACTATAAATATTTAAAAATAAAGTATTTTTAACTTCAGCAATTAAGATTTATAACAGCTTCAGCCTTTAACAAACCATATAATAGTTAGATCACTTATTCAACAATCTAGTGAATAAATACATCAAAAATTAGTAAGACACATAACAATAGCCGTTAATGGAGAGAGAAATCATGTTGATAGGCGTACCTAAAGAGATTAAAGATCATGAATATCGCGTTGGTATGACACCAGCGTCAGTGAGAGAACTAACACTGCGCAACCACTCTGTCTTTGTCGAGACAAATGCAGGCGCAGGTATTGGTTTTAGTGATGACGATTACACAGCTGTCGGTGCCACGGTTTTAAGCACCCCCGAGGCTGTTTTCTCAGAAACACAAATGATCGTTAAAGTAAAAGAGCCTTTAGCAATAGAGCGTGCACGCTTAACAGAAGAACATGTTCTATTTACCTATTTACATCTTGCTCCCGATGCAGCACAAACAGCCGACCTCGTTAACAGTAATGCGGTGTGTATTGCCTATGAGACCATTACCGCAGATAACGGTCAGCTGCCTTTACTGGCCCCAATGTCAGAAGTTGCCGGTAGAATGTCGGTACAAGCCGGGGCGTCTTGCCTAGAGAAATCAAACGGTGGTAGCGGTGTTTTACTCGGTGGTGTACCCGGTGTTGCCCCGGCAAAAGTGGTTATTATAGGAGGTGGGGTTGTCGGCTCTAACGCGGCTCAAATGGCTATTGGTATGGGGGCACACGTTACTATACTCGATAACAATATTGATTCACTACGACGTCTTAACAACCAATTTGGCTCAGCAGTAGAACTTATCTATTCAAATAAAGATTCACTAGAAAGCCATGTCAATGCCGCTGACTTAGTTATTGGTGGTGTATTAATTCCAGGGGCAGCAGCTCCCAAGCTTGTTAGCGCAGAAATGATCAAGCAGATGAAAGCAGGCTCTGTTGTTGTCGATGTTGCGATTGATCAAGGTGGATGCTTTGCCACCTCTAAAGCCACGACTCACCAAGAGCCAACATATATCGTTGATGATGTTGTGCACTACTGCGTTGCCAATATGCCCGGAGCAGTTGCTCGAACTTCATCATTTGCACTCAATAATGCAACGCTACCTTATATTATTCAGCTCGCTGATAAAGGCTGGCAGCAGGCACTTAGCGATAACCGCCATTTCTTAAATGGGCTTAATGTATGCCAAGGTAAGGTCACTAACTTACCGGTTGCCAATAACCTTGGGTATGATTATGTCGACCCGGCAACATTAGTTAATACCGTTGCTGATATTAACTCACTAAAACAACCAGCTTAATCCTTAGCCTTTAGCCCGGTAACTGCTATGCTCAGTTAAGTAGCGCCGGGCTTTTTTAACCATAGAACGTCAAATAAAAGCTACCCCTATCACTATAATAATATAGGAGCTCTTTATTATGGCCATTAGTATTTTTGACCTGTTTAAAATCGGTATAGGCCCCTCTAGCTCTCATACTGTCGGCCCAATGATTGCTGCAAAGCGCTTTGTTGAAAACCTGCACGCCCACAATAAGCTGACCCAAGTCACACGCATTAAAGCTGAAATGTTTGGCTCATTAGGAACAACAGGCAATGGGCATGGCACACCTAAAGCGGTGCTACTTGGCCTACTTGGTGAAACACCTGAGAGCGTTGATATAAACACAATTACACAACGTATAGCAGATATCAATCAATCACAAACCTTAGCGCTACTCAATCAACACTCCATTACATTTATAGACACTGAAGACCTTATTCTACACCGGCAAGAAGTACTGCCCTTTCATGCTAACGGCATGTGCTTTAGTGCGTTTTCCGCAGCAGATACACTGATTGAAAAAAATATTTTCTACTCCGTCGGTGGCGGCTTTATACTCAATGAAAAACAAGCCAAAGATGGCCCCATTATTAATGATAGCCATACCCTGGCCTACCCTTTTCATACAGCCAAAGAGTTACTCGCACACTGCGATACTAATGCACTTTCGATTGCTGATATTATGCGTGAAAACGAAATAGCCTGGCGTAGTCGTGATGATATTGCTCAGCAAATAGGCATTTTGTGGTCAACAATGCAAGATTGTGTTACCCGAGGATGTAATAGCACGGGCTTACTACCTGGCGGACTAAAAGTCGAACGCAGGGCATCGAAACTATTTAAACAACTTAAGCAATTACAAACACAATCCAAGCCCGATAGTGATCCACTGGTTATTCTTGATTGGATAACGCTATATGCACTTGCCGTCAATGAAGAAAATGCCGCAGGTGGGCGAATAGTTACCGCACCTACCAATGGTGCTGCGGGTATTATCCCTGCCGTACTGCATTATTATCAGCGCTTTATTAGTGGAGCATCCACACGAGGCATCGAAGATTTTTTATTGACCGCAGGAGCAATTGGCATTCTCTATAAAGAAAATGCCTCGATTAGTGGAGCAGAAGTTGGCTGCCAAGGTGAAGTAGGCTCAGCGTGCTCAATGGCAGCAGGTGCGCTTGCAGCGGTATTAGGCGGCACGCCTGAACAAGTAGAAAATGCTGCTGAAATTGCAATGGAGCACCACCTTGGCCTTACCTGCGACCCTATTGGTGGCTTAGTGCAAATACCCTGTATTGAACGTAACGCTGTTGCTTCAGTCAGCGCGATTCACGCTGCTCGCATCGCACTCCAAAGTGATGGCTCGCATATTGTTTCTTTAGATAAGGTGATTCAAACGATGAAAGAAACCGGTCGTGATATGATGGATAAATACAAAGAAACTGCACGCGGTGGCCTTGCGACCAACGTTATTGAAGTGCCCGTTAATATTATTGAATGCTAGTACAGCACAAGTCTGCCTATACCTATCGTCGGCATGAGGCTATCTTTGCCTGAATTTGAAAAATACCATCGAAGTCAGGGGCTACTCAAACACTACACCGTTGCCTCAGCGCAATCACACAAGCCCATTACCTACCCCGGTGTGCGATTTACCCTGATGTGCGATTCATACACCGAAAGCGACCAGTCACCACCTTCACGGCAAGCCGTACTACTTAGCGTTTAAAGTCCAGCATCCGCTGTAGAGGAATCATCGCCCGCCGGCCCAGCTCAGCATCAACATGTATCTCATTGGTGCTGTGGGTTAATGAATCAACGATACGCTGTAAGTCATTCATTGCCATCCAGGGGCAGTTTGCACAGCTTCTACAGGTAGCCCCACTCCCGGCAGTGGGTGCAACATACAGATTTTTATCGGGGCTGACCTGCTGCATCTTATAAAAAATACCCTGATCAGTCGCCACAATAAAAGAGTCATTAGCCATTGTATTTGTCGCACTGATCAATTGCGAGGTTGAACCGACAACATCAGCAAGTTCAACCACCGCTCGCGGTGACTCTGGGTGTACTAAAACCGCAGCATCAGGGTGAACTGCCTTAAGATCTTCAATCCCTTTAGCTTTAAACTCTTCATGAACAATACAGGCACCATCCCATAACAACATATCAGCACCGGTTTCTCGCTGCACATAGTTGCCAAGATGCTTATCAGGCGCCCATATAATCTTTTTACCCTCGGCATCAAGATGGTCGACAACATCCAATGCAATACTGGAGGTAACGACCCAATCAGCCCTTGCCTTAACGGCTGTAGAGGTATTTGCATAAACCACAACAACCCTATCGGGATGCTCATCACAAAAGGCGGCAAACTCATCGATAGGGCAACCCAAATCCAGTGAGCAAGTTGCCTCTAGGGTCGGCATTAATACACGCTTGTTCGGGGTAAGAATTTTTGCTGTTTCACCCATAAATTTAACACCTGCCACAAGCAATGTATCTGCATTGTGCCTTGCGCCAAAACGCGCCATTTCCAGTGAGTCAGCAACACAGCCACCCGTTTCTTCTGCCAATGACTGAATCAATGGGTCAGTATAATAATGAGCGACTAAAACGGCATTATGTGTACTCAGTAACGCCTTGATTTGCGATTTGTAATCATCGATCTCACTAGGCGTTAACTCAGTGGGCTCGATGTTTTCTAAGTGAGCCTTTACTAACTCGCGAGTCCTTTCCATTTGTGGTGGAACCCCTAAAGGCGCACTATCTATCATACTCATAACTCTATCTCACTATTACTGCATTTACGGGTCAATGTCACACTAGACCTGATTTGGCTTGCCATTATGTACAACTGCACACAAGCGCGCACATTGTAATCAAATATCGACTACAACGTCTAATTAATCAATACAGCCAATGGGCACACCCTACTGTGTATACGTTAAAAAACGCTAATGTTTACGCTTTCTTCGGTGTAAAAAACTATAAATAAGGCCTGAAAAAGCGCCGAATATATGACTCTCAAAGCTGACACTCGCCGATAGAGGCAATAATCCAAAGATCATGCCCCCATATAGCACGGCTGTTGCAACACTAATCACAATAGAGCGTAGCGACTTCTCAAAAAAGCCATTAAAGACCACAAAGCCCCAATAACCAAAGATAACACCGCTTAATCCAATGTGGTAACTCTGACGGGCCAACAACCAGACACACAAACCACTACCTAGCATTACAAATAGCGTTAATCTCACTAGATGTTTGCGCCCATAAAGAGAGACCAACCAACCCAACACCAAAAAAGTGATGGAATTACCGAGCAAGTGTTGAAAACTACCATGTAAAAACGGCGAAAATGCGATACCGATCAACCCGGATACTTCTCGCGGATAAATGCCATATCGATTTAATTGGTAGTTCAGCAACCAATTAATGATGCTAATCAGCCAAACAACAGCTATAAAGAATAATACCCATTGGTAAGCAGGCTTTCTGATCATAAAACAACCTATTACTATTGATAAACTACGTATAGAGCATAATGATTAATGATGCTCATAACAAAGGTTATCATCGAAACCCGCTATGCACATCAAAAAACTTACATGTAATAAATATTTGACATTTTACATGTAAAAAAATATTATACATTCCATGAACACAAAATCATCAGCACATTATCAACGAGAATACCGTAAACGCCTGCGAGAGCAGGGTCTCGTAAAAAAAGAAGTCTGGATCCATCCAGACAACTCAGGATTATTGAACGCCATTGAAAAACAGCTGCGCAGCACCAAGCAGCCACCACTGGCCGAGTCAAACTGGAAAACAGGAGTTAAAGCAATGACAAACCCTATGAAAAGTTGGTCTACCAGCAGCCTTTATGAAGCATTAAAAGGTGTTGAACTTTCAACCAGCGGCAGCGCATCCATAGAGCTTATTGAGGGCATTGACCCAACCATTCATATTATAATGCGTGCCTATGGTGACCTCCCGTTATTTTTAACCGTCGCCGGCGAACAAATTATAGTTGAAGCCGTGTTATGGTCATCAGAAGAAATTGATGACATAGCAGGATTTAATGATACGATACTGCGTACACACAAATACTTTCCACTATCGACCATCAGCCTAGATAGCATGAGCGATAAACGAGATTACTACCATATGTTTGGCGCTTTAAGTTCAACATCCCTACTGCAAAATGTAGTCTTCGAAATTGAAGTACTTGCCAGTAACGTAATACAAGCGACCGCCGCTTATAGCGGTTTTTTAAAAACCCCTGTAGAAGCATAAACCTTAGTTAAGATATAAAGGAACCAATCAATGAATATCTGGGCAAAAATGATGACCGCTCTTCGTGGCGGCGTGAGCGAAGCGGGTGAAGCGGTGGTTGATAGCCAGGCACTGCGCATACTTGATCAGGAAGTGCGCGATGCCGCCGAGCAATTAACTCACTCCAAACAAAGCCTTGCTGAAATTATTGCACGCCAGAAATTGGCCAAAGAGAAGTGCGCTACACTTGAGCAATCGATTGGAAAGCACGAGAGCTACGCAATTAAAGCGTTAGCACAAGGCGATGAAGCCCTAGCAAGAGAAGTAGCCGAAAAGATAGCAGCACTTGAAAACCAATTGCAAACAGAAAACGAGACCGCAAGTCATTTTTTAGAAAGCTCAGATAGCCTACGCTCAGCAATAAACCAAACTGAAAGCAATTTAAGGCGTCTAAAACATCAAGTAGATACCGTAAAGGCCACAGAAAATGTGCAACGTGCACAAGAGGCCGTTGCCAAACGGCACCACGGCTCAAATTCTAAAATGCACACAGCAATGGAATCACTTGAGCGCATCAAAGAGAAGCAGGCATTAAAAGCCGCCACCATGAGTGCTGCCAACGAATTGGCTGACTGTACTGAAGATACGACACTGCACAGTAAATTAGAAAAAGCGGGTATTGTCAGTAATGGTACACAAGCTGAAGACATTTTAACTAGGCTTCGTCAAAAGTCATCGAAGTAAATGTATATACACTCTTAGCGCAAATTAAAATTTAGCGCCTTAACATAGAGTCACTCTACAAATATATACCTCTTTATGATAAGCCATCAAGCGAAGGCAATTTAAAAATACCAGAAGGACGACAACCTATATGTTTGCAATATTACTCAGCGATAAGATGGACCCTTTCTATCATAATGTTTTGTCCTTTCCTACCGTTGTATTTAGTGTACTGCTAACACTTTGTCTACTTTTTTGGTTAGTTGCGATACTGGGCGTGTTAGACATTTCTTTCTTGGATTTACCCGACATTAGCGACGGGGCCGACATCGAATCATCATTTAACAATGACACCCCCTCGACACCAGATGCTGTTGCCGGTGTCATTTTAAAACTAAAACTTAATGGCGTACCACTCACCATTGTAATCTCGCTGATCGCTCTTTTTGGTTGGTTTATCAGTTACTACGCCGTTCACCTACTATTTAATTATATCCCCGATGGTATTATTCAATATGCTGTGGGCCTTATCACTATTGTTGTCTCATCTTATATTGCGGCACTTATCACTGCTATTCTTATTAAACCTTTAAGGCCACTATTTAAAAAGATAGAGCAAGATATAAGAAAAGTAGTACTTGGACAAACCGCCACTGTGAGAACCTCAAGGGTCGATAGCAACTTTGGTGAGGCGATACTCGAAGATGGTGGCGCAGGGTTATTATTAAAAGTTCGTTCAACCGGTAATATACACTACAAAAAAGGGGATAGCGTTGTATTAATAGAGCACCAAAAGGAAGACAATACATTTAGAGTAGTGTCAGAAGAAGAGTTTAAAGGTCTATAGTTTTACCACTAACAGAGTTTGTATAACATTACGGAGTAAAAGGTTATGAGTGAGTACTTCTCATCATTTATGGGATTTATAATATTAATCGGTGGATTATTTGTTGTTCTTCTAGGAATACTTGGCATTGTTAAAGCTTGGTATATTAAAGTACCTCAAGGAACTGCATTGATTGTCAATGGTTTAGGCGGGTCACTGAAAGTTAGCTTTACTGGTGCTGTTGTATACCCAGTTATCAACAAGAAAGAATTGATGAGAATATCACTTATCGCTTTGGAGGTTGATCGGCGCGGTAACGATGGGCTTATTTGTAGAGACAATATGCGCGCAGACATCACAGTTGCCTTTTACTTACGCGTCAATGAGACAACACAAGATGTACTTAAAGTTGCAAAATCAGTGGGTGTAGAACGAGCCTCAGACAAAGAAGCCGTTAACCAGCTATTTAATGCTAAATTTTCAGAAGCACTGAAAACAGTAGGTAAACAAATAGAGTTTGTGAAGTTGTTTGAAAACCGCCAGGATTTCAGAGAAAAGATTATTGAAGTGATTGGCGATGACTTAAATGGCTATATCCTTGAAGATGTCGCCATCGACTATCTTGAACAAACACCTAAAAAGGCACTCGACCCCAGCAACATACTCGATGCCGAAGGTATCAAAAAAATTACTGAATTGACGGCAGAGCAAAATATTCGTACTAATGTTCTCGAAAGGGACGAGCAACTAGCCATCAAAAAGAAAAACGTCGAAACAGTTGAAGCGATGCTTGAACTTGAGCGCCAGCAAGCTGATGCCGAAGCAAAACAAGAACGGGAAATCACTACACTGCGCGCAAGAGAAGAAGCTGAAACAAAGAAAGTACAAGAAGAAGAGCGCCAAAAAGCCGAATCAACTGCAATTGCTGTTGAACAAGAACTTTCTGTTCAAATAGAAAATCAAAAACGTGAAATCGAAGTTGCAGAGCAAAATCGACAGCGCGCGGTTGTAATCGAAAAAGAAAAGGTAACCCGGGCACGCGATTTAGAAATAGTCGCAAGAGAGCGTGAAGTAGAACTACAGCGCATCGAAGCCGAAAAAGTTATCGAAATTGAGAAGAAAGAAATTGCCAATGTGATTCGCGAACGTGTTGTTGTTGACAAAACTGTGGCTATAGAAGAAGAACGTATTAAAGAAGTACGCGAAGTCTCAGAAGCAGATAGACAAAAACAAGTTACTGTAATTACCGCAGAAGCAATTGCAGATGAAGAAAAAGTCAAACAGGTTAAAGCAGCTGAAGCTAAAGAATTGTCGGCCAAACACAAAGCGATTGAGCTAACAACTATGGCTCAAGCTGAGCTTGAGGCCGCCGCAAAAGAAGCTGATGCAAAGAAAAAACTCGCCGAAGCATTACAAGTTGAACGAGCAGCACCAGGGCTTGCCGATGCTAGAGTACAAGAGGCTAAAGCTGATGCACTTGAAAAAGAAGGTGTTGCAGAAGCACGCGTTATAAGTGCTAAGGGTAATGCCGATGCTGAAGTTAAATTGAAGTTAGGTAATGCAGAGGCTGATGTTATTGCGGCTCAAGGTAATGCCGATGCTGACATTAAATTAAAATTAGGTAATGCAGAAGCTGAAATCATATCATCGCAAGGTAGTGCAAAAGCAACCGCCAAAAAAGATATTGGCCTAGCTGGAGCACAAGTAACTCGAGAGCAATTTAAAGCTGAGGCTGATGGTCTTCTCGATAAATTCGAAGCAATGGGAACCATGAGCCCAGAGGCCCGTGATCACGAAGAATTCCGCATGAGCCTGGAAACAGCGCTTAAAGAAGCCCTCGCCTCTATTGATGCAGGTAAAGATATTGCCAAAGAAAATGCCGATGTACTCGCATCAGCATTAGAAACTGCCAAAATCGACATTGTTGGTGGCGAAGAGCACTTCTTTAATAATTTTGCTAAAGCCCTATCTATGGGTAAAGCCATCGATGGCTTCGCAGATAAAAGCGAAACCATTACAGCACTCATTGATAAATTTGTCGGTGTTCGCAAAAACAAAGAACAAGACAATAACAAGAGCACTGATGCCGATGATGTCACCTTAAATTAGCCTGTAGATAGATTGCACTTATAATCCATATAAATTCAACATGGTGTTATAAGTGCAATAATTTTAAACACAATTACCCATCGACCAATACTTGTATACTCGTAAGATAGAAGGATGATTTTATGGTACCCCAGGATTCACTCAGTACCCCAGAAGATAATAACGCAGCAGTCGATAAAGCGGTTGCCGAAGGTGGTGCTTATGAAATCATTCGCCAACGTCTTGTGGATCAAGGCAGTCAATTAAATCAACAAACTCAACAACTTAATGCCGCCAGATTAAGTGAATTTGGCAGCTCTGACATGCAAGTCACCGCTCGCATAAGAGTACGTACAGAAAACAATTGTATCGCTAGAGATATTGTTCAAGTCGGTGACACCCTACTATTTGGCTACAATGTTTTTATTGGCTTGAAAAAAGAGACCAAAGTCAATGATGTCTTTTCATTATTCAAAATCAATACAGACAATGAAAACCATGAAATAGTACCGATTAATAGCAGTGATACTTTTTTAGATGACTCGCGCTTTATCAATGATTTTGATGAACTCTATCGCTATTATAAACACACCAAGCTAATACAGCTCTCAGTAATGCATGGAAAACTCTTAGCGGGTTTTCAAATAGGTGAAAAGCTTGATGATATACGGGTATTTCGTTGGTCAATATCAGCCGACGGGGAAAAAATTACCTATATTGACAACCGTGGCGAGCGAGATATTCAACTACCCCCACCCTATGATTTCGAATGGACAAAGTCAACACGTGAGAATATCACTCACGGTCGCCATCCACATATTAATATATTGGATACTATTTTTGTCGACACACTAAATAGTAACTTCACCATAAAAATTGAAGACAACACTGAGGATGGACTCGGCGTTTATAGAGAACCTGTAGAAGACAAAACACAATCGCTCGATGATGTTGATATTCATTATGCAAAAGTAGGCAATCTTATTTTATTAAAGGTTCTTCCTTACCGAGAACAACAATGGCGTTATTTTATCTTTAATATTATGACACAAGACGTATTGCGCATCGATGCGCTTGGACAGTCTTGTGTGCAACTACCCGAAGATCATGGAGTTATCTTTCCAGGAGGCTATTATTTAGAAACAGGGGAATATAAAACCTTTGATGAAGAATATAAAAACTTAAAATTTAAACGTAAGCAACGCTCTCCTAACGGCGAAGATGTTCTTTATGTTTTCTATGAACCAGAAGGCGGTATTATAGGATTGCTTGCCTATAATATCATTGAAAAAACATTACAAAATCCAATTTACGGACATGGCTATGCCTTATTTGATAATGGCCTGATTGTTATATTTTCAGCAGAGGGAGAACCTACACGCATACACCCAATGCAGCTATGGGATACACCCTATGTCAGTGCTGAGTTTGCCAGTAAAGAGGCAACTAGCCAGACTTTTTTTGGACGCATAGGTAATGCAGAACTAGTAAGAGGGGTCTCAAATTTATACAGCATTTGTCGTCTGATAGATAATCAATCAGTATCGATGAAACTCTATGAAGAACTCACAAAAACAACCACCAAAGTATTCGACGCTCACTACTGGATTGATGAAGCGCAAACCAACGGCATTGATAAAACACTAAAAAGCATCGCACACACCGCCGAATTAGTGATTGATGAATTTGAAAAAGTAGAAAGTATTCGACAGCAATCAGCAAAGATCATGTCTACAGCTGAAAATGACCAAGAGAGTTTACTGATTACATTGCGCCCAGATAATTGGGATACTGCCGAGCATTATGTCACCGCATTGGGAGCAATCAGAAAACAACGAGGCCATTTAATTACCATTAAAGAGTATCGCTATATTGATACTGATCGCATCACAGCTCTTGATCAACAATTAATAGATATTGAGCAGAACCTCAGCGAACAGACCGTTACATTTTTAATCAGCCCAAAGGCGCTTGCCCCCTATCTTGAAAAAATTAAAAACCTTGATAAAGAAGCAGATAATGCAAAAACCATCGCTAACTTAACACCAGTAATTGAATCAATAGCTGAAACAGCGGCGGGGTTAGATTTATTGTCAGAGTTAATGAACACATTAACAATAGATGATGCCACTATACGTACGCGCATTATTGATGATATTTCTGAAATTTATGCAAAGCTTAACCAAAGTAAAGCACAGGCAGTACATAAACAAAAAGACTTAGGTTCAGCAGAAACTGTAGCGCAATTTGGAGCACAATTTAAACTGTTCTCTCAAAGCATTACCAATGCACTAGGTGTTTCTTCAACACCTGAGAAATGCGATGAACAACTTGCACGATTATTAGTACAACTAGAAGAGTTAGAAAGTCAATTCAGTGACTTTGATCAGTTTCTCAGTGACATTATTAGTAAAAGAGAGGAGATTTATCAATCTTTTGAAACGCATAAGCAACAATTATTGGATGAACGCCAACGCAAAGCTCAAGCACTAAATGACGCCGCCGCACGAATTCTAAGCAGTATAGAGAAACGATCGCAACGCTTTATTGAAGCAGATGACCTTAATACTTATTTTGCTGCCGATGCCTTGGTGACTAAAGTACATGAATTGACAAAAAGACTGCGCTCATTAAATAGCGCCGTGCAGGCTGATGATATAGATGCTCGTCTTAAAGCCTTAAAAGAACAAGCAATACGTGCACTAAGAGATAAGACTGATATTTATGAAGAGGGTGGTAATGTTATTAAGTTAGGCCCTAGACATAAATTTAGTGTTAATACACAAGCTCTGGATTTAACGATTATTCCTCGGTCTAATAAGCTAACTATTCATTTGACAGGCACTGATTACTACGAAGAAATCAATAATGAAGAGTTGGAAAACCTTAAAGATTATTGGGATGTTACTCTTGAGTCTGAAACAGAGAATGTTTATCGAGCAGAGTATTTAGCCGCTGAGGTAATAGAGAGTGCACGCCTACAAAAAGACAATCTTTCATTAGAAGCACTACGATTAGCAGATGATAATCAACTCACCAAAATAGTGAGAGACTTTGCAACGCCACGCTACAAAGAGGGCTATGAAAAAGGTATTCATGATCATGATGCGACTCGCCTAATTAAGCAATTAATCCCGGCTATCGATAGAGCTGAGCTACTACGCTATGATCCGCTGAGCCGAGGGTTAGCACAGGTTTTCTGGGCCAATATCAATAGTGCTAAAAACTCTGTTCACTATGAGTTAAGCCAAGAGACCTGGCCTGAGCGAGCACAATCAGCCCTGCAAATGCAATCTATTTTTGCCAGTAATAATGCTATTGATCTGCTAGTTGACGAGATTAATCATGCATTAACACAGTTTATTGATAAGAACCCATTACCCGTTACCTCATTAGATATACGCCGTGCGGCTGATTATTTAGTCGCCGAGCTTGGTCGAGAGCATATTGAGTTCATTGGTAGTAAGTATGCCGCTGAACTAGTAGCTGAACTCAAGCGTTCATTGGATGACCGTACTTGGCGCCGATATCAGCTATCACTGGATAAATTAATTGGGTGGCCTGCCGAGCGCTGGGATTTAACCCACGCGTGGCTCGATGCACTAACCAGTGAGAAAGAACTTCACCAACTAAAACACTATATTCCAGAAGCTATTGCATTAATCAATGCCGATGAACGTCTGAGCAGACGATTTATCGAGGCCGATTTAGAACTTGTTGTAGATGGCTTATTAGGTGAGCATCGCAGCATAGAAAATCGAACACTATCTTTTTCTCTGGATGAGTATTTACTACGCATAGAGCATCACAAATACAATGTAATACCTGCGTATAAACATTATTTAACACTGCGGCAAACAATTGCTGACCAAGAAAAAGACATATTACGCCTAGAAGAATTTAAGGCAAAACCATTGAGTTCATTTGTACGCAACCGTTTAATTAATGAAGCTTATTTACCGATTATTGGCGATAACCTCGCAAAGCAAATGGGGACTGTCGGGGATACTAAACGTACAGACCTAATGGGTCTACTAATGATGATTTCGCCACCGGGCTATGGTAAAACAACATTGATGGAATATGTTGCCAGTCGCCTTGGCCTTATATTTATGAAAATTAACTGTCCATCTCTTGGCCATGATGTTCTTTCGCTTGATCCTGAGCAAGCACCCAATGCCACCGCACGACAAGAGCTGGTTAAATTAAACTTAGGGCTTGAGATGGGCAATAATGTCATGCTATATCTTGATGACATTCAACACACCCACCCCGAATTTCTACAAAAATTTATTTCTCTATGTGATGGTACACGGCGTATTGAAGGTATTTGGAAGGGAAAGGCCAAAACTTATGATATGCGTGGCCGTAAATTTTGTGTTGTTATGGCAGGTAACCCTTATACCGAATCAGGCGAAGCATTTAAAGTACCTGATATGCTCGCTAACCGAGCAGATATTTATAATCTTGGAGATATCTTAGGTGGAATGGATGAGCAATTCGCATTAAGTTATATTGAAAATGCTCTAACTTCTAATGCCATTCTAGCCCCACTGGCATTACGAGATTTAAATGATGTTTATAAGTTTATTAAAATGTCTCAAGGTGAAAATATAGCGACTACCGATTTGAGTCATCAATATAGTGGTGCAGAAATTAATGAAATTATTTCAGTGTTTAAAAAATTATTTACAATACAAAAAGTAATATTAAAGATCAACCAGCAATATATTGCATCCGCCGCACAGAATGACCAGTACCGAGTTGAGCCCGCATTTAAGCTTCAAGGTAGTTATCGCAACATGAACAAAATGGCTGAAAAAGTCTCTGCGGTCATGAATGATGAAGAAATATTACAAATGATTGCTGACCACTATAGAGGTGAAGCACAGTTACTCACAATCGGGGCGGAAGACAACTTATTAAAACTAGCCGAATTGCGCGATACCATGACAGCCGAACAATCTGCTCGCTGGGAAAAAATCAAACAAGATTTTTTACGTAACAAATCAGTCGGAGGCGACAACACTGATACCGCACAAAAAGTAGTTCTTCAGCTTAATGATATTGTGAACGGGATAAAAAATCTGGGTTCTGTGACACAAGATAGCAATGCGTCACTACTTGCATTAGCCACAGCGAATGAAGCTGCATTGAGTGAAGAAGCCCTCTTTAGTGAAGAGGACACAGCAATGCCAGTAGTAACTGAAAACTCAGAGATGGTCAATGCAATGCTCGCCTTACTTGAAAAAGTTGACGATGCTTTAACACAGCAAAATTCTGCTCAAAACACCACGAAAACATCGACAGATTTACTCAACTTAGCTAATCAATTAGGTGTAATTGCCAAACCATTGATTAAAAAAATGGATAAAAAATTAGCGTTAGACCTTAGAACCTATTTCAAAATTACAGAGCTATCTAAAAAAGTGCTTGAGATTAAAAAGGAGAAATCACCACCACGAAAACCCTCATAAACAATGGCTACTTGTCATTTATAACTGCTGTCTTGTTTTGGTGTAGATACATCAGCACCAAAACAGGCAATCAGTAGCCCTATCAAACCTCGCTAATTAGATTAATCCAGTTCATAATAGGCGACACTGCCCTATTCCAGATACCGATGTAATGATTAATAATACCTACGTAACACTGTATACCGCTATTTTTTTACTCGCAACCAATGGTCTATTCTCTAAATTAATACCACTTGATGCGACTAGTTTAACGCAGCTTCGCAGTGTTTTTGCAGGAATCACACTGTTAGTAATCTGCAAAGCCATACGACGCCCACTGAGACTTGGCTCAACAAAGCACTATTTAGGAGTCTATGGTATTGGCATTATCATGGGGCTGCATTGGGTCACACTCTACCAAGCTATGCAGGTATCTACGGTAGCGATTGGCATGTTATCACTATTTACCTTTCCGATGATTACTGTTCTTATAGAGCCTTTTTTTAGTAAAAAGTCCCTGCGCAAACTCGATATTGTCTCTGCTTGCTTAGTATTTACCGGAATGCTGCTAATGATTAGCGATAGTCTTGACAAACCTGACAGCCCGATTATGCAAGGCGTTTTCTGGGGTGTTATTTCAGCCATACTATTTTCATTACGCAATATTGTACAGAAATATCGCTTTGCCGATATTCCAAGCGACAAATTAATGCTGCATCAGGTTATTGCCATTAGCATAATGCTCGTTGCTTTTATTGACTTTTCAGCCATACAACACACAAGTAATAGCACTTGGCTTAAACTCATTATATTAGGTATTTTTACAACGGCAGGTGCACACACATTACTCGTCTTAAGCCTTAAGCGATTACCAGCAAAATCTGTAGCCATGATCAGCTGTCTGCAACCATTAATTGCAACACTGTTAGCTTGGCTTTTTATTGATGAAATACCAACACTATCTGTTATATTTGGTGGCACTGTTATTTTGATGGTAGCACTGTATGAATCAGCGACTGCTGAACGTCAAAAAGTAGCAATTAATGATAGATAGAATAAAACGATGCAATCATGTTGTCATGTTGTCATGTATTAAAGAAGGCTAAACAGTGATCGATTGAATCTTGTTGCTGTGCGCTATACAAGGTAAACACATCAGCAACACCAGCTTGTAGTGCTACTTCAAATGCTGTTTGGTTGCCGCTATTTAATAGCGCTGCCGGTGTATTATTGCCCAAGTTTGACTGAAATATTCCCGCTGCACTTACAGGTAAAAAATCTTCATAAATAATCGGGTCGAAGCGAACTAATTGACTGTCGATCAGCTGCTCTAGACTCATTGCCTTGCCAACTACCTTATGATTAACATCAACACAGATACTGTAGTGAAAATAAGCCAGTTCTTTAGCCCTTAATTCCGTATAAGTATCGGGAAAAGCTAAAAATACACGTTCTAATACCGACATATATTGCTGTGCATTGCTGCCATCTGCATTAGGTGTGATATATTCACGAACTTGTGCTAATAACTGATCATAATATTGCTGCCCTTTCGATGTTAAAGCAATGCCTCGTTGCTCTATTTCACCAAAGCGTGCAGTATGTGAGCCTTGCTGCCAACCACTAGCACATGGAAACTGCACCGTTTCCTGTAGTGCCTTAAAAGACGTTTGCCTCAGTAATATGGGACAACGGCGTTTAGGCGGCCCTTCGACCACCGCCTTAGGTGCAATACCATTATTTAACATCGCTTGTTGTACACTATCAATATCTAATGTTGATGGTGTTAAATGGTTAATATGCGGCCCTTTAAAAGAGACCACATCGGCAATAAGTCGATGAGTATTATGTAATTGTTCATAGAGTAAGAGATCAACATTAGCTTGATGATGCCAACGAAAGACATCAATAGCTTGTGTTATTAGCTGTTCTTTTTGTTCTGGCAGTACTCCTTTTGCAGACTCTATCGTTTCAAGTAATGATAATAACTGGGGCGAAAAGATAGTACGTGTTGCTAGAATAGCATCTATTTCTTGTCTCAGTTTCTGGTCTTCAATTAACTCAAGCCTTAGTAGTGAGGTAAAAACACGAAAAGGGTTGGCAGATAATGCACTGGCGCTAAGCGGCCTAAAGGCAGTAGAATGTACAGGAATACCCGCAACTGAGAGATCATAATAACCCACCGGATACATACCCATCACTGCAAATAGGCGGCGAATTAATACTAGCTCAGATGCTTTGCCTAGCCGAATAGCGCCATGGCGCTCCGTTGATAAACGCTCTAAATTACTAGTATGTAATCTCTGATTTTTGATATCTGAACGTGTAGTTAATACATCATTATTAATGCCAGCCACTAATTGCAATAACGAACCATATAAAGGTACTTCTTGTTGGTACATTAATGACATTGCTTCACTGAAATCACATCTCAGCTGGTCGCTTGACACAAACATATTAACTACCCCTTTATTATTTTTAGCTGTGGTAGATATTTTATCGCTATTACTCATCACAGACCAGACACAAATCACAGCTGACAATATAAAAGCCACTATATTTAGCACCGAGAGGATTTAGCACCGATAGGTTTATTAACGATAGGGTATGGATTTATCGCCGTAGTAGCGCAAAAGCGATACTCCACATAATAATAGCAATTATAACATCCAGAATCTTCCACGTTATTGGCTTTGCAAATAACGGTCGCAAAATAATAGCTCCATAGCCTAAAGCAAAAAAGAATAGCAAGGAAGATACAATTGCCCCCGCACCAAAATAGTTAGCATAGATACCATACTGTATCGATATTGACCCCAATAAAACAACTGTATCTAAATAAACATGTGGGTTTAACCATGTAAGCCCCAGACAAAAAAACAATGTTTTAGCGAAATCTTTTGGTGCACGCTTATCAGGCTCTAAAACTATTTTTTGCTGAAATGCAGCGATTAAACTACGGCAGCCATAAAGTAATAAAAATAACGCTCCAAAATATTTTGCATAATGAGCAAAGGCAGGTATATAACGCTCAACAGCAGTTAGAAAAAAAACACCAACAGCAATTAAAATTGCATCAGATACAGCACAAATAGAACACACCCAAAAAACATAATGACCTTTGATACCTTGCTTAAGCACGAAGGCATTTTGTGCACCTATAGCTACAATCAGTGATAAACCTAGTAAAAAACCGCTAATAAGTGCATCAAACATTACATAGCACTCATAATGCAGACTGTTTTTCGTGACGCTGCAAATAATTTTCTACCCGCTTAAAAACAAAAACCAACCCATATGTAATCGCTATATATAACAGTGCCACTACACTATATATTTCATAAACTGCAAATGTTTTTGAAACAACACGCCCAGCTACCCCTGTCAAATCTAGCAATGTAATAATACTCACTAAAGAGGTTGCTTGCATAATAAAAATAATTTCATTCGCATAGCTATTCCAAGCAATACGCAATGCTTGGGGCAGAACAATTATTCGGTATAAAATCCATTTGGATAAACCTAATGCAATACCGGCCTCTACCTGTTTTTTATCCACATGTTTAATTGCACCGGCAAATATTTCCGTAACATAAGCTGCTGTATTTAATGACAATGCTAATACTGCACAAAAAAATGCCTCGCGAAAGTAGCTCCATAAGCCAATAGCATCTAGTGTTTGACGAAACTGACCACTGCCATAATAAATTAAAAACAATTGTACTAACAAAGGCGTACCGCGAAAAAAAAACACTATACTCTCACTCAACAGACGTAACATAGTCACCCTTGAAAGCTTCATCATAGTTAATGGTAACGCTATCAAAAGACCTATAACAACTGCGAGAAATGTCAGCTTAAATGTCAGCCATAATCCACTTATCATCAGTGGAAAATAATCTATAAGGACTTGCCAATCCATTAGCTATATCCTCTTAAATAACGTTTTTCTAAGTATTTTTGCACTACGATCGATACAGCGCTGATTAGTAAATAGAGTAATGCTGCAAACAAGTAAGCCGTAAATGGCTTATGTGTCGCATTAGCAGCCACTTTAGTCATACGCATAACATCGTCTAATTGAATAACAGAAACCAGGGCCGTAGCCTTTACTAACAGCATCCATACATTACTTAAACCAGGGATAGCAAAACGAATAACTTGTGGTAGTTTAACTAACCTAAAGCATTGCCATAACGTCATACCCATGGCTATTGCCGCTTCCATCTGACCTTTCGACACAGTATTAAATGCCCCACGAAATACTTCAGTGCTAAAAGCACCATAAATAAACCCCAGCGTTAATGTACCGGCAATAAACGGATTGAAATCTAAGATAACGTCGTAATTCATTCCTTGTGCGATGTCCTGAACAAGTGTTGGCACACCATAAAAAACAAGCAACAATAGAATTAATTCAGGAACACCACGGACTGTCGCAGTATAAAAAGTAGCCAGATTTCTCAGCCATATAATCGATGAGGTTTTAGCAAGTGCCCCAAAAAAACCAATAATAATAGCCAACAACATAGCCAACAAACCAACTGCAAGTGTATTTTTTAGCCCTAGAATGATTGCTGTAGAATAACCGCCCAAATCAAACATAATAAAGAAATCTGTAATTAGTAACAAAGTGGCTACTAAGTAGCAACGCTATATTTAATAGATAATTTATTGTATTGATAAGTACCTAACTCCATTAAAAATACTAGACTTTATTGAATACCATAAACATCAAAGTCAAAATACTTATCATTAATTTTTTTATATGTACCATCTTCACGTATTTTGGCAATAGCTGCGGTTAGCCTATCCCTTAATTCAGTATCTTTTTTACGTACGCCAATACCAATACCTTCACCTAAATGTTTTTTATCGTCAAAACTAGGGCCAACCGCCTCAGCTTGGCCGCCGTTTTCTGTTGTTAAAAATTGAAGTAGCACAAAGGCATCAGCGGCAATAAGATCAACCCGACCAGATAAGAAATCTAGATTAGCTTCATCTTGCGTTTTATAGGCGCGAACATCAGATTTTGTGAATCTATCACGTACAAAATTTTCTGTGACAGTACCCGTTTGCACACCTATAATTTTTTCTTTCAAAGAATCCACTGTGATTTTAAAATTAGCACCTTTCATTTGTGCAAATCTTATCGGGCTAGTATAGTATTTATCGGTAAAATCAATTTTTTTCTTTCTCTCATTCGTTATTGACATTGATGCAATAATTGCATCAAACTTTTTGGCAAGTAACGCGGGGATAATACCATCCCATTCGGCAGTTACCCATTCACACTTAACCTTCATGGCCGCACAGAGCGCGTCGCCTATCTCAATGTCAAAGCCAACAAGAGCGCCATCTTTGTCAATAGAATTAAACGGTGCATACGCGCCTTCAGTTCCCAGGCGAAGCGTCTCTTGCGCACCACTGATGAAACTGACCACCATTAAGCCAACTGCGAGTATTAGTCGTATTATTTTCAAAATATCTGCCTTCTTACTTATTAGTCTTGTCGTTGGTTTTACCACTCTAAGTATATTACTCAATATAAATATAAAAAATAGCTTTCATATTGAGCAATATTGAACAAAAACAAGACATTTTGATAAGCTTTAGATAGCATTTTGCCAAAAGAAAAATTAAGGTGACACTCTTTGTAATCTATTTTAATAGCGACTAAGAGCCACTACTTTAACCTTTTGCTTATTACTATTGGCTTAAAAAGTAAACTCTATTCCCTGAGCTAATGGTAATTCAGATGAGTAATTTAACGTTGACGTAACACGACGCATATAGCCTTTCCAGGCATCAGAACCCGATTCACGCCCGCCTCCTGTTTCTTTTTCTCCACCGAAAGCGCCGCCGATTTCAGCGCCACTGGTACCAATATTAACATTGGCTATACCACAATCACTGCCTACGGCTGACAAAAACATTTCAGATTCCCGGATATCATTGGTAAAAATAGCAGAAGATAAACCTTGGGGAACATCATTATGCTGTGCAATAGCCTCGTGTAAGTCAGTGTAGGGGTAAAGATACAAAATCGGTGCAAAGGTTTCAGTTTGAATCATTGGCGCTGTTGCAGGCATCTCAATTAATGCAGGGGCAACATAATAGCCGTTATTACAATCAGGTATGTTAATACGCTGCCCACCCACTCTATTATTACCTGTATATTCTGCCTGCTTCAGCGCGTACTGCATATTATCGAAAGCTTCTTTGTCAATTAGTGGGCCGACCAAGGTCTCTTTTAAAAAAGGGTTGCCGACGGTAAGCTGACCATAGATGCGTTGCAGTGCGGGTACTAAAGAGGCGTATATTTCATTATGTATCAGCAATCGACGTGTGGTAGTACAACGCTGCCCTGCACTACCAACAGCGCCAAAAACAATAGCTCTTAATGCCATATCCAGATTTGCACTAGGGGCAATAATCATAGCGTTATTACCTCCCAGCTCAAGAATTGATCGGCCAAAGCGCTCAGCAACAACAGGCGCTATCGCTCGCCCCATGGCTGTACTACCCGTTGCACTGATAACTGGAATGCGTTTATCAGCGACCAGGCGTTCGCCAACATCTGCACCGCCAATAAGTAATTGCGATAGCCCCTGCGGGATGTCTGCGACAATCGCTATTGCCTTTTGCAAGAGAGTTTGGCAAGCAATTGCCGTTATTGGTGTTTTATCCGATGGCTTCCACAATACACTATTGCCACAAATTATGGCCAAAGTAGCGTTCCAAGCCCAAACAGCAACGGGAAAGTTAAACGCAGAGATAATACCCACAGGTCCCATTGGCTGCCAAGACTCGAACATGCGGTGCTCAAGACGCTCAGAGGCAATTGTTAATCCGTATAGCTGACGCGATAAGCCGACAGAAAAATCACAAATATCGATCATTTCCTGTACCTCGCCTAACCCTTCTTGATAAATCTTCCCGCACTCTAATGTTACTAAAGCGCCTAGCGCTTCTTTATTGTCACGCAGTATTTGGCCAAAAACTCGAATTAATTCCCCACGCTTAGGCGCAGGTACTTGCCGCCATTGAACAAATGCCTCTTCAGCAGCTATGATGGATTGCTCCATACATTGTGGTGATACTGTCGTGACCTGACCAATAGGATTACCCTCAATCGGACTAAACACAGTTAGATCACCATGGTTAATAAGATCAAGGTCAATGCCTAATGCTGTTGCTATTGTATTTATATTCATTGCTTGCTCCTTATTAAGGTTGCATTTTGTAGTATTGACCGAAACGATTATTAGTAAAGTCGCTCAGAGTAATATCCTCTTGACGAACGAGGCCTTTAGTGGCAATTTTTCCTTGCGCTAACAAATCGAGAAGCGTGCAAATTCCTGAGGCAGTAGTAATTTGAATAGCGCTCCACAGTGTTCCATTAATGTGCTGACTATAGATTTTATTGGCATAGTTATCTTCGACTAGTTGACCATCGCGAAGACCACTGACATTAACAAAGACGAGTACCACATCTTGTGATACTTTAGGTAGCGCATTTTCAAAAATTTCAATTAATAATTCTTGACGCTCTTGCAGACGTAAGTCCTGCAAAAGTAATTTCATAATATCGCGATGACCTGGGTAGCGTACACTACGGTAGTTTAAATTATGTACTTTCCCTGAAAGCGTTTCACACAATGTTCCTAAGCCACCTGATGTATTAAATGCTTCATAGGTTACGCCATCTAAACAGAATGTTTCCAGTTCTTCCAGTGGTGGCACCATTGTCAACACACCGTCAACAATAGCCTCACAGGGATTACAATATTCATTAATGAGCCCTGCTGTAGACCACGTTAAATTATATTTTAGTGCATTCGCTGGATATTTTGGCAATGCCCCTACGCGCATATGGACATTGTGTAACTCATCAAATTGCATCGCTAAATCGTGAGCGGCAATGGTAATAAACCCTGGCGCTAAACCACATTGAGGGATCAATGCAGTTGTTGCATTGACAGCCAGCTTTTTAACATTTTTTGTACACTGCACATCCTCTGTCAAATCCAAATAATGAACATTGTGTGCGACTGCGACAGGAGCAACACAGGTAGTTAAGTGAAAAGGTAATGCACTTAATACCGCAAACTTATTTTTCATTGCCTTTTCTAATTGCTCTATATTGGAAATATCTATTGACAATTTATTGACGTAATCTGAATCTATAACACGTGCTAGGTTATCTATTGAAATATCAACAACAGTGACAAAATAATCACCAGAACTTATTAACATTTCAGTTATAATTGCACCAATCTTACCGGCGCCTAACAATAGTATCTGCTTCATATTTATCACCGTTTACCTATAATCATTATGTTAATATCATTAAGTGTAGAACGAGACAATGTGAATAAGAAGATAGCAAAACACATCATTTATACTAAATTAGTATCACAATGAAAATAATAAAACCATAATGCTATCTCATCACAGCAATAAGTCATCACGGCAGGTCAATTGTTGTATTTTACGACAGCCGCCATTTATCTTCGTCTTTTTACTCTAATCGTTTTTATCTTATATTCTTAATATAATATTTATTATAATTGCAACGATTGCCACTGATAATATTAACTTATATCATGCATTACTGTTCAAACAATATAAGAGTATAAATCATATGCAACGCCATCTATTACGTGCCGAACTGCTACTGTTAATTGCAGCAGCTATTTGGGGCTTTGCATTTGTTGCACAACGTTCAAGTATGGAGCATATTGGCCCATTTACTTTTAATGGCATTCGCTTTTTAACAGGTGCTGTTGTACTAATTCCTATTTATTATGGACTAAAATACTGGCCACAAAGTTTTTTGCAAACTCTCGGTCCTGGCCCCAAAATACCTTCTACCATATACAGTGGTATAATGATTGGTGTAATACTTTTTTTAGCCGCATCATTGCAACAAACTGGCTTGCTGTATACCACCGCTGGCAATGCAGGTTTCATTACAGGCCTTTATATTATCTTTGTACCTATCATTGGCATTTTTGCTAAGCAGACTATCAGTAAAATGAACGGCCTCGGTATTGCACTTGCTTTTTCAGGCCTAGTACTATTAAGTTCACACAGTAATGTTAACCTTTTATTCGGTGACTTATTACAGCTTATAGGCGCCATTTTTTGGGCACTGCATATTATTGCTATTGGAAAATATTCGCCAAAAACTAACGCCATACAGCTGTGTATCATTCAATTCAGCACTTGTGGTTTATTAAGCTTACTGATTGGTATTATGAGCGAAACAATTACCTTCGAGTCTATTTATCATTCATTACCCTATATTAGTTACACGGGCATTCTATCAACAGCCGTAGCTTTTACATTACAAGTGGTTGCTCAAAAAAAAGTTCCTGCGACACATGCGGCAATCATTTTTAGTCTAGAGTCTGTCTTTGCCTTGCTCGGAGGCTGGTTATTACTTAATGAAAAAACACATACACTGGGTCTTATTGGCTGTTGTTTAATGCTCCTTGGTGTTATTGTTTCACAGCTACAACACCGCTCGCCTAAAAAGAAAGCATCATATCATTAACGTCCTTACGTACTCTATATTAGTCGATAAAGAGTGTTGTTCCATAATTGATATTTCCATTAGCAATGGATAAAAAAGCACCCTTTGACGCAGCAGATAATATTGCAACACGCCCGACTGTACTCGCTAATGCATTAAACGCTTCTGTAATTTTAGGAATCATTCCACCTTGAATAACCTCTCGATCAGTTAGCTTTCGAGCTAAGCTTTGGGGCAATACTGACACCCTTGATTGAAAATCATTAATATCGTGGTAAACCCCACCAATAGCGGTTACAAATAATAAAAGATCTGCGCTGAGTGCAGTCGCTAATTTAACGGCTGTAGTGTCGGCATTGATATTTAAAATACATCCATGGGGGTCAATACCCAATGATGCTATAACAGGCACCATCCCTTCATCGAGCAGGGTCGATATTATGGATGAACGAATACTAACAACATCACCTACCTCACCTAAATCAATAGCATGTTTACCGCAGGAAGGAAATAACATTGGCTCACGCCTAGTGGCAGAGATCAATTGCGCTGATGCGCCATGAAAACCAAATGCATTAATACCACCGTTAATTAATGTTGCCACTAAATCAACGTTAACTTCGCCCGCTATAACTTGTTTTACTATTTGAAGGTCACCAGCTGTTGTTATACGTCGACCTTCTATTTTTGTAGATTCTCTACCTAGCTGATTTTGCAGCGTAGTAATTTGTACACCACCACCATGAAGCATAACAACCTGCCAATTGGCATCTAGTAGTGATTGAATATTATCCACTAAGCCTTGGCATTGCCGGGTATCCAGCACTATTTCGCCACCTATTTTAATGACCACTAACGGTGATTGGTACATCATGGCCACACACCAGGCAGTTCTAAACCAAAGTTTTGATGCTGACCGGTTAATAGGTTAAAACATTGTATTGCCTGCCCTGCCCCGCCTTTGATCAGATTGTCAATGGCGCTGATACAACATAGTGTGCTCACACCTGTTACTGGATCATCACCAACAGTAATACCGATATTAACTCGACCACTGCCATTAACTGCGGCCACTTCTGGCGATATACCCGTAGGCATAACCTCGACCAGTGATTGCTCACAGTAATATTGCTTATACAGTGTTTGTAGAGTACAACTGTCATAGCCTTTTGGTAGGTCAAGCTGCGATATAGCAAGAATGCCTCGACTTAATGGTGCTGATACAGGGACAAAATCTAAAGTAATATCAGCAGCACCCGCTATAGATAGAGCCTGTAGGATTTCAGATCGATGTTGATGATGTAAAACTTTATAGGCTTTTAAGTTATTAGCTCTTATTGGATGATGTGTTCCTTCTTGCGGGCGTACTCCCGAGCCGGACGAGCCAGTCATAGAGACATTTCGAATCACAGCCTTATTCAACAAACCTGCATCTGCAAGCGGGAGCAACCCCATTATGATCGCAGTGGCAAAACAACCAGGGCTAGCAATATAGTTTGCCGTTTTAATATGTTGCGCATTAAGCTCAGGTAGGCCGTAAACAAACTTTCCTAAATACTCGGGGCACGGGTGAGATATTGCATAATCCTGATGGTAATCACTTTCATGATGAAGACGAAAATCACCTGATAAATCAATTAGACGTACAGGCTTAGAAAATAATTCCATAGCAACAGATGCGGTTGTTATATGCGGCATCGCTAAAAAAACAACATCGGCCCCTCTAGCGCAATCTTGAGGTGAAATATCCTCTAGTAATATATGTTCATAGCCGATTAAATTGCGATGAACGCTACTTATTGATTGGCCTATATAATCTTTACTGGATATACGTAAAAAATCAACGTCGTTACGCACCAGTAAATGCCGCAACAATTCAGCAGCACCATAGCCTGCACCACCAATAATAGATACTTTTGTTTTATTCATACCCAGACACCTCATCGCAAGCTACCATTAACCCGGCACGCTGTCCAATAGGCACATTAGCATTAGGAAATACAATTTTTTCAATTTTTGACTTCACACAATAGCCGCCATCAACATCGTTGACTATTGGGTAACCCGCAGGAAATGACTGAAAATTTTTAACGTCATTTTTAATATTAAATGAAAACTCATTTGATTTTTTAATTAATTCTTTTTTAACACTATATATTTTAAATTTAATTTCTCTATCAAAATTAGACAGCATAAGCTGCCCACTTATTAACTGGCATAATGTTTTAGATATCAATGCAAACTCACTCTTGTTATTCTCGCCAAATGGATGCACACTACCTAGCTCAACAGTCAATGATTCTGCCCCACAACAGTGCTGGGTAAAATACGAGAATGTACCACTAGGCTTATTTGAAAGTAATACTGTTTTAATATTACATTGGTCAAAAAACGATAACACACTGCGGCAAATGGGTTTACCATCACGATAAGGGCATACTAAAAATTGTGGGTACAACGACAATCGAATAGATGCATGAAAATCATAATGCACTCTATTAACCACTTTTTTTCTAGGCATCGAAAAAAAATACTTAACACAATATTCTAAAACAGCAGCGCGATTAGATTCGATACTAGATGATTGACAATGGCTACTACCAAATAACCTATTTAAATTTTCATCAATAAAACGTTGCTGAACAGCCACACTATATGGGTTTCCGATAATACATAATATCCTATGAGTTAATGTTAATGTTTGTCTTAATAACAAACTCACTATATCATCCAGCATTTCTATTGGTCCTGTTTCATCCCCGTGTATGCCACAGGACAAGATAATGTCGTCAGCTGGCACATACGCAATAGGCTCTATACATATCACGCCTCTAGCCCACAAATGTATCTTAAGCGTATTGTTTAATTCCAGACTAAATTGTTGTGATACTTGCGATTGATCATATAGGGTTAATGCCAAAAAGCCTTTTTCCAGTAATATAGCTTTAGCGAAATGTTTAAGTTGTGTATTAGTGCTGGAAATCATATAAATTACCTAACGACAAACATTGTGTAAATTTATCTAACACAGTCAAACTATCTTGTATAAACTCGGGATCAGCAAGATCACTTGGCAACAAACAGGTACGGTAGTAACGCTTAACCAGTGATTCTAATTGATCAATAGTATTATCTGTCAGCACAACAGAACCACATAAGGCCTTGATCTGAACGGAATTAAGCACAACCCTTAAACGTAAACACGCAGGTCCACCACCATTTTTCATACTTTCGTTAAGGTCAACAAAATGAGCATATTTTATAGGATTATCATCTGCAATTAATCGTTGCACACAATGGTAGGCATAGCTATTTATCTTTGCCTCTTGTGGTAGCAACAACAACATTTCATTATTAGGTAAAGTAATTAATTGAGAGTTAAAAAGATAGGATTGAATAGCCTGCGCTAATGGTAACTCTGCTTCATTAATAATTAAGCACTGAATATCAATATTGTTACAACTAGATTGTATTTGATGAATAGCTGTTTCTGAAAACGCTTTCTCGTGTAATAGTAAAACATTCTCATTAGCCACACAGACAACATCGTTATGAAAAGCACCTTTTTCAACAGCAATACTATTTTGCTCGACCAATACTGTTTTTTTAGGATCCAGTTGGTGGCTATTGACAATAGCTACACAAGCTTCACGGGCCTGTCGATGAGGGTAAATACTGCTTTTGTGGGAAAATCCTTGGCGATTATAAACAAATAGTTCTATTCCCTGAGCGTGATGGCTCGCGCAAAGACGGCTGTGATTAGCCGCACCTTCATCACCCATAAAATGATGAGAAGGTAATGGATTATGTATATGGAAGTAATCCTCATTAGAGAATATAGTACGCAATTGCCGTGTTGTTTGCCTGCATTCTATAGAGCGATGCAAGGTATTGGCTAAATTAGCAGGTGTAATATGTACACGTGCATCAGCAGTATCAGCACTAGGAGACACAGTAGCAGCATTAGCTGCCCACATAGCAGATGCCGACATACTATTGGCTAATAATAATGGCTGCTGTACTACTTGCTTAACCATTGCCATTATGTCGCCGCTGCATCCCAAATTTCGTAAAAAAGAAATATCTGGACGCATTGGTGGTAAAAAAACGGCTTGCACTATGCCCTTATTCATTAACCAACGCATTTTTGCCAACCCTTGTAACGCGGCTGCCTGCGGATTAGCTGCCTTGCCGGCGTGGGCCATTGAAGCAAGATTACCCACCGATAGCCCACTGTAATTATGAGTGGGGCCAACTAAGCCGTCAAAATTTACCTCATAAGTACGCAGACTATCGTTCATTTTTTATACCTGTAGCCAATACAACAATGCGTTTTGTGTATTTTTCATAGATAACTCTGCCATTGCGTTAGCGCTGATTATAATATGCGGGTTGTTATCTAGCGGGTTATAAATGGCTTGCGTGCTAATAACACGAAAATTGTCTAATGCGGGATTGGCAATTAATGCCAGCGAGGCATTATTTGAAAAATCATTGACTAATGTGTCATTAATAGCCTGTAGTGGCGCACAATGAGTATGACGCACAATATCTACTTGATCGAGCCAGCTATCGATGCACACCCCTGCATCAAAAATATCGACAAGGCCCTGATAGCGAAAGCCTTGTTTTTTTAATAATGCGACAGCGCCTTTGGCATTATCATTAGGTTTGGCAATTACATCCTGAGCACTCTTGGGTAATAGATTGACATATATAGGAAAAGACGGCATCAAATCTGCAATAAATTGAACATCGTCACTGCTGCGCTCATCAGCTTCATGCATTTCAATATCAAAAAATTGCGCACCAACGGCATCCCAAAAAGGTGAGCGGTGCTGCTTATCAGTCCAGCCTCTAATTTCAGCGATAACACGTTCAGGAAAGCGGTGCCGGTGAGCTTTCATAAACAGCAAGCGCGCATAGGATAAAAGTGTTCCACAGCCACCACCTCTTTTATCCGGGTCGAGAAAAAGTGTTGCCAACTCTGCTGTACCATTATAGTCATTAACAAGATTTAACAACTGGATATCGTTGCGTTTTTCCATGCCAATAGAGACCGTTGATGCATGAGTTACCCTATAACTGTAAAAAGGGCGTTCATTACCCACACAGGCATATATCGATGCAACACCAATTATATCCTGGCCCTGTTCAAGTACGAAAAAGTACACCTCGTTACCTGGTGTATTAACTCTACAACGAATACTTTCTATAGACATATCAATACGTTGACGCATTGCCTGTTGAGTACCCGGCATTGTTGTCATAAACCCGTCGACCTTATTGGCCAACTTATTGAGTGCCGATAAATCATCACGATTAACGAATCTTACTACGGCCATCTAAATCGCCCTGATACTTATTAATTGATAGGTTATTGTCGCAGTAACAACATAAAATGTGCTGCTTATTATTAATGGACTTACTGCATAAAATGCATTCTCGATTGAAAATAATGCACAATATTTAATTTTCTTCTTTAATTAAAAATCAATCTCACCCACGAGTATGCTTAAATAAATAGATACGACTAAGCAAGTATATATTTAGCCTAGCAATGAAAGGGTAACGAGATGACACAAACTACACCCACACCTGAATCATCATTAGTGCAATGGGATAAAGATCATATATTGCACCCAGCCACCTCTATTACCATGTTAGAAAAAGAAGGTCCTAAGATTATAAAAGGCGCTCAGGGCGCGTATATAAAAGATCAACATGGTCGCGAGCTATTCGATGGTATTGCCGGTTTATGGTGTGTAAACCTCGGTCATGGAAGAATTGAGATTGCCGAGGCAATGGCTAAAGCCGCAACGGAGTTAGATTACGCACATACTTTTAATGGCCAATCTAACAATGCTCAAATAGAATTATCACGAAAATTAGTTGAGCTATCACCACCATCGCTAAACCATGTTTTTTATGGCTGTTCTGGTTCTGATGCGAACGACACCTTGGTTAAAATTGCCTGGCAATATCATATTACTAAAGGCGTACCTACTAAACGAAAAGTGATCTCTCGTTGGCAAGCTTATCATGGTACGTCAATTTCAACGGCTAGCTTAACTGGTTTAAAAGGATTTCATCAAGCGTTTCACTTGCCCTTAGATTTTGTTACTCATACACTCACGCCACATTATTATTTACAGGCTCGCAATAGCGAATCTGAAACAACATTTACCCAACGTTTATTAACATCATTAGAGCAACTTATTGATGAAGAAGGTGCCGATAATATTGCCGCGTTTATCGGTGAACCGATTATGGGTGCAGGTGGTGTTATCACACCGCCTGACGGGTATTGGTCTGGAGTACAAAAAATATGTAAGCACCACAATATTTTAATCATATCTGATGAGGTAGTGTGTGGTTACGGGCGTACAGGAAAACCATTCGGCTGCCAACATTATGATTTTGAGCCAGATATGATGAGCACGGCAAAGGGGTTAACATCGGGTATGTTTCCAATGTCAGCTAGTTTTATTTCTGATGACATTCATAATACTCTTCGTGAAGCATCACAACAGTTGGGTAGTTTTTTTCATGGTTATACTTATTCTGGCCACCCTGTTGGGGCCGCCGTAGCCTTGAAAGTATTAGAAATTATGCATCGCGAATCTATTGTTGAGCATGCTCAAAATATAGGCCAGTACTTGCATCAACGATTACACGATACCTTCAGTCAGCATCCGTATATTGGTGAAATTCGTGGCAAAGGGCTATTAGCTGCATTACAATTTGTTCAACAGAAAGAACATAAAATACTGTTTGCTCCCGAGGATAAAATAGCAGCCAAAGCAGCTAGTGCCTGTGTTGAACAAGGACTTATTGCAAGACCATTACCCAGTATTGGCGCCCTAGCATTATCGCCGCCACTGACCATTACCCGCCATGATGTTGACGTCATTATTAGCAAATTAAGCACCGCCATTGGCAATCTTTAAGTTACGGCATATCATTAAGTTAACAATATCGTGATTATATAGATATCGTTATTATTTATTAGTCTATAAAAAGCTATTTGAGATAACGTTCCACTATATAATGATCATCGTCTTTTAATCATAAGGATGTAATGCCATGAAAGCATCAATTGATAAACTAGATTTACGAATCTTATCCTTTTTACAAACCGATGCCCGCATTACCAATCAATCACTAGCAGACAAAGTGGGATTGTCACCAAGCTCTTGCCTACAGCGGGTCAAGTGGTTAGAACAGCAAGGCTATATTAAAAATTACTTATCCCAACTGTGCTTAAGTAAATTATGCCGCTATGTAACCTGCATGGCAACAGTAACTATGCGGGATCATACGCCAAATGACTTTGATGCTTTTGCTGCCATTGTAGATTCGATTCCAGAAATTGTTGAATGCTATACCGTATCGGGTGGCTTTGATTTTATTTTAAAAATAGTCTGTACTGATATGAACCGACACCTTGAATTAAATAACCGCTTATTGAATTCAAGCCAGAAAATTGAAAGTATCAATACTCACTTTGTGATGAAAGAAAACAAAACCTTTAATGGATTCCCATTAGATACATTGACAGATCAATACTAACAGTATCTTAAATAAACTATCATACCTAGACACTTCCAATTAATTTTTGTTTTATAGTGATTAACGCATAAATTTTTAAAATCTTATGCTACAATCGTTACTTTCATTATTAGCATAACGTTTATTCTTAGTATTGAATTATTCACAATGAAAGAATTAGATAGAGTCGATCAGTCTTTAGTATCCATACTGCGCTGTAACGCGCGTACCTCTGTAGTCGAATTGTCTAAAAAGCTACGCGTTTCCAGGGCAACAATTCAGAATCGCATGGCAAAATTAGAGAAAAATGGCGTCATTGTTGGCTACACTGTTAATTTAAAACCCGGTACTGATGAAAATCCGATACGTGCATTTATGTCTATCAATGCGGAAGGTCGACAAGAAGACAAAATTATTGCCTCACTCAGAGGGAACCCTAGTATTACAGCAGTGCATAGCACCAACGGTGAGTGGGATTTAATTGCTGAAATTCGCACAGATACGCTAGAATCGTTTAATAAAATTTTAAATGAAATACGGTTGGTTACGGGTATTATCTCTACCGAAACAAATTTATTGCTTGAAACACATAAGTTTTAGCATTTATGCGCAACTGCATAGCTGATATAGCTATTTCCTTCTATCATTGCTTAATTCTTTATGATTCATTATTAATGTCAATATTTTTGCAGAAAGAATAGACTTTTTGTGTAAAGGCTTTTACTCTTACTCTTTCATGTACGGAGGAAAAAGCAACATAACGCACCCTCTTTATAGACAAAACGACTAACAAGAATCGACAGTAACGATGTTTCCAAACCAAAAACGCCGTAATAAAACAGAAGAACACTATCAATTAGTACGCCAATCCTTGCAAGATAACGGCATTACCTCAATCGAGCAAGCTGAAGATAAAATTGTACACATATTCAAGGGCGCAAGACGCTATTCCATCATTGCGGTTATAATAGGAGCTATAGCTGTACTAATGCTACCCACACAAGCATTAATGTGTGGCATACTGCTTGTTTGTGTACTCATATGGATCTGGTCATCATCACTTGCCGGTAAACGCTATATAAGGCGCTATATTAATGAAGATATTCAGGTGACTACAGATAACACCATTACCGACAGCACGACCAAAGAAAGCCATTAACACACAAAGCAGACGGCGGTGGTTCGCCACCTGCTTTGATCAGGTTATACATGACCTGCTAAGCCGTCTGCAACTGGCATTCACGCCCGGGGGAGTAATCCTTCACTAGCGTCGATAAATATTGGGCATCGCTTGCAATACCCGAAAATCGACCCGAGCCCCACGTATACAACCATGGCAACCCAAGAAAATACAACCCGGCTTGAGATGTTACACCCCGCTTATGCTGAGGATATCCTTTTCCATTAAAAACAGCCGCATCAAGCCAACTGAAATCAGGACGAAAGCCAATACACCACAATACACTGGTTATGCCGGTATCAGTAAGGTTGAGTGATTTTCGCTCTTCGCCGGGCTCCCACACAGGTAAATAGGGCTCACCTGCTGGGGCATCAATGCCTTTACTAGCAATGTAGTGATCAATACGATCGTTGATATTGTTGTAGACCGCATCGGCCCTATCAAGATTATCTTTTAAATTAGGGGAAAACGTAAAATTCACACCATCAAACCCTTGCATCAATCCATAAAGTGACATACCTTCTAGCGCAAACTGACGCAAATCTATATCGCGGCCACCATCCCTGCCGGTGACATAGTGGTTTGTATTATCTCTTACCCCCTCTCGCAACGGATGCTGGCTCACTGGCATCTCATAATATTTCATATCACTTAACCAATCGACCACATCGCGCCCACGATAGAAACGGGCACAGCGTGGGGCATCCCCGGTAGCTAAGTGGACTTTACGACCCGCCAGATGCAAATCCTCAGCGATTTGAGCGCCCGACTGACCAGAGCCAACGACCAGCACCTCCCCATCAGGCAACTGATCAGCGTTTTTATAGTGCTCAGAGTGCAATTGATAAATATGTGAAGGGATACGTTCAGCAAACCGAGGAATAATCGGCAATAGATAACCACCAGAGGCAACAACCACTTGGTCTGCGGTCAATACTCCTGCACTAGTATACACCTCATAGATTGCTTGATCAGTTAAAAGTACTCGATTAACGGTTGTATTTTCTAAGATAGGAGGTTTAACCTTAGCGGCAAAGCAGTTAAGGTATTGAATAATTTCTTCACGTTTCATAAAGCCATTAGGATCATCGCCATCATAGTGGTGACCTGGTAATTTACATTGCCAGTTAGGGGTAACCAGACTAAATGAATCCCAACGTTTTTCTGCCCATGAGTTTAGTGCTTTATTTTTTTCAATCACCAGATGATCGATATTGTCTTTTTGCAAATAATAACTCATTGACAAGCCGGCCTGTCCACCACCAATAATAACAACACGATGGTGTGTTTTATTTATAGACTCTTTATTATCTAGAGTAGGTATCATAATGGTACTCCACTAAGTTAATCAGTAGGATTATCGGATGCGAACTACAACCACATAGAGATCATCAGCCTCTTTATATTGTGTCGCTTTATTGTTTATTTTTTTAAGTTGATCCATTGCACTAGAACAAGCATAACCGTATTTTTTTCGCACTCGTTCGCTTGCAGCAGATAAACTTTTATTGGCTATCGCTAAAAATTCAGGTAGTCGATAGCGCTGTCCTGATATTAAATATTGTTCAATGACACTCGATGGGGAATAACAAGTTTCTTGCTCTCCATCAGGCCATATAATTTCCACGTATCTTTCAGGCATTGCAGACTCCTTATAAAATATGGTTTTGAGTACAATGTTTTGACATACCCGTTAATGGTTGATTTTTTATATCCCAAAAATGCTCAATTTGATCACCAAACTTAATAATCATATCTGGCCTCTCAGTAATATTACCAATATGTGATGCTGTAATATTTCGAGAGGAAAAGACCTCTATTAAATCATTTACTCTCTCTATAGGTGTTGTTAACAAATAACCAAAACTTGGAAATGATCTCAGCCAATCTAACCAGCTGACAACCGCGGGTTTGGGTATTTTCTGCAATTCTATTTCTGCCCCGACTTGTGAACATTCCAGCAACATAACACAAGTTCCCAGCAACCCCGCCTGACTAATATCTTTTGCCGCAATAGCTAAACCATGCTCTGCTATATAAGGAAGTAGCGCTAAATCACCACGCAGGCGCTCAGGCGGTGCAGTAGTTGCTGCATTCCAATTCAAAAAAGGCGAATGATAGTTTCCGCGTAAATCAAGCGCAGCAACAAGTGCATGTCCTGAACAAGCAGAAAAACTACTCAATAGTGTTGTTGCCTTCCCCAACACAGATACAGCTAGCTGAGTTGTATTGCTATGTAAGTTTGTGTGACCACCTACAATAGGGATATGCAACGCACAAGAAGCGGCAGACATGCCACTAAAAATATCAGTGAGTACATGTTTATTATCACCCCAAAATGTATTGACAACAGCTGTAGGCCGCCCGCCCATAGCGGCAATATCACTGATATTAACCATGACACTGCACCAACCAGCAAACCAAGGATCCTGTACAACAAAATCGGTTAAAAAACCCTCGCTTGCCAATAAGTCATAGCCATTACCATTAAGAATTGCTGCGGTATCATCACCATTAAGGTAGTCATGGTATTGATAACTATGCGTTAATTGTTCACCTATTAGTTGTATTTCTTTTTTTTGATATAACCCCGAATATTGCTTAATACTCTCTAACAGTACGCTAAGTTGCATGGTGGCCTACCTTGGGTAACACGAATGACTGCTGTAGTATTAAATCGTGCGGATACAATAACGTTGGCATAATTTCATCGTCGTAATCAACAGGTAATTGTCGAACCATGAAGCCACTATTAGGCTGTAAGCACACAGGGAATTTTTTGAGATCCGCCTCCATCATAACGTGAGGCATCCCTAAGACATCAAGCTCAAAGCAACTTTTCCAATGTAGACGCTGAAAAAGCTTTTCATTCTGCTTTTGTACCTGTGCTAAAAACTGATGACAACCAAGCCCATGTGCACTAGATACTGCTAATTTAATTAAGGCAGAACCCAACCCCGTATGAGACCTAAATGCAGTATCAACGCCAAGCCTTGAACCCCACCAAACGCCCTCTTTTGGCTGATGAATGCGTACAGTTCCTACCACTTTGTCGTGCCAGCCACCGTAGTTAGCTAGCGCGACTAGACACTGTGCATGTGTGTCAATGTCATCTTTATCGCTATGCTGAAAAATACCTTGCTCGTTACAAAAAATACGTCGACGCAATAAAAAGGCATGCTCTTTTTCCCAATCGAGCGTTGCCCATTTAATTGTAAAACCAGAGTAATGTATTTGACTCATTAATATAGACTCCACAATACCTTTGTTATTTACCAGTGATAGGTTTCATAAGTACTCATTGATGAACAGGCACCACAACGACCACACCCCGCTTTTATATCTGTTGAGCGTAGATTAGCCTGAGTCACTTTTTCACCTAGTGGCACCAGTATTTCTTCCATAAATGCGCTACTCGGCGCTGGATGATCTTCTAGAGGAGTTCCTCTAATGGGTACAAAAGGTACAACGAAAGGATAAACACCGAGTGTGATAAGCTGCTCACATACCTTCAAAATTGCCTGAGCGCTATCCCCCAAACCGGCCAATATATAAGTACTAACCTGCCCCCAACCAAACACAGGCACCGAGTCTTTAAAAGCTTGCATATAATCCTCAAGCGTTATTTTTGCCTTGCTGGGCATAATATATTCACGCACCGAGGGGGTAACCACCTCTAAATGTAAGCCCAATGCATCAGCACCAGCCTCTTTTAACCGTTGATACCACACACTATTCGCTGGTGGTTCACACTGCACCTGTATAGGAATATCAACAACAGCTTTAACTGCCTCAACACTTTCACATAATATTTTTGCCCCTCGATCGGTTGTCGCAGGAGTACCTGTAGTCATTACCATATGCTTAACACCATCAAGCTCTACAGCAGCCTTAGCCACCTCAGCGAGTTGCTGTGGTGTTTTACGTGCAATAGTTCTTCCCGCTGCTAACGATTGGCCAATAGAGCAGAATTGACAACTCCGCTTACGGTTTTCATAGCGGATACATGTTTGCAATACTGTTGTAGCCAGTACATCAACACCATGAAGAGTGGCAATTTTTGAATAGGCAATGCCATCATCTGTCGTTAAATTATAAAATTTTGGCTCATTTGCAAAAGTAATATCAGTAATCGGTATATTATTATTACGTAAACTTACCTTACCGCTACTTGCTGAACTTAAGCTAAAAGGTGATTCAATAACAGCTTGTGTATGTACAGGCACCATAACCGTAGTATCATCAATAACCATCGCTTGATGATCTGAAGGCCCTGCACCACCACGGCGACTGACACAATCTTGTGCTGTAGAAAGTAAACGCACACCCTTAGTTTGAATATCAGTTAGCAGGCGCTGTTTCTGAGCTATCGTTAAACTCATGTAATAGATCCTCCGATGCAGATTGTGTTAATGGTGATAACTGTGGACCACTATCTAGTGGTTGTTGATATGCGGTCTCATTGTTATTAATAGCAAGAGATAATAGCTCTGGTCGCGCATAGTGCCCAACAGAGTCCATCATTCGCTTACGTTTAGTAATTAACCCCATATCCAAATCCGCAATAACAATACCCTCACCTTCGCGTAAAGGCTCTGTAAGATGAGCCCCCTCAGGTGATATAATGGTCGTCATGCAACCATCGCGTAGTGCTGATTGTAATGTTATATCTGAGGTAATCGATTCTATTTGTTCGTCACTGAGCCAACCTGTAGCATTGACCACAAAGCAACCAGACTCCAGTGCATGATGGCGAATAGTTACTTCGATTTGATCAGCAAAAATAGGCCCGACTAGTGATCCCGGAAACTGACTGCAATGAATCTCTTCATGCTGAGTCATCAGTGCATAACGGGCTAGTGGATTATAGTGTTCCCAACAGGCTAAAGCAGCCACTTTGCCGACGTGTGTATTAACCACGGCTAATCCAGAACCATCACCCTGCCCCCATATCATTCTCTCGTGAAAAGTGGGCGTGATTTTTCTCCGTTTTAAACATTGGCGCCCATCAGCATCAAAAATTATTTGCGTGTTATAAAGAGAGCCTTGATCACGTTCATTAACACCTAAAACTACAACAATTTTTTTTGCTTTAGCACGCTCACTTACCGCATCAGTAACAGGTCCAGGAATGACCACCGCCTCGTCATAGAGTCGCAAGTGTTCTCTACCACTTTTTACCGGCGGCAATACAAATGAAAAATAGGGGTAATAAGGTACAAACGTTTCAGGAAATACTATAATTTCAGCACCTTTATCAGCAGCTTCATCAATCGCATCAAGCACAATCGCCAATGTACGCTCAGATTTTTTCAAATCTGGCGCTAACTGAGCCGCGGCAGCGCGAATTACCCTAGATGAGGTCATTACAATAACTCCCTAAACTGTCCAAGTATCAATAATTACAGCATCATCACGCATATGCAGTAGTTTTAAATCCAGAACATCAAGCGGGCTAATAGGTCGAATACCCTCAAGTAAAGATGGCTCACCATGACCATACAATGCTTGCAAAGCAAAACGGCAAGCAAATACCTTCCCGCCTTCTGACATAAATTTATTTAATTGATTGGCAAAATTTTGGTGACCAGGAAATGCCTCATCTCCGAGTGTTGGAAAACCACGCTGTAAACCTAAGGTAACTCCAGGACCATAAAGTAGAATAGAAGTTTCGTAGCCTTTACGTTGCAATCGTGTAGCCTGCAACATATTAACAAGACCAATTGAGCCTTCAAACGCAATAGTATGAAAAGTAACTAATGCTTTTTCTCCGGATTTAGCTTTTACATCTTCAAATACTTTTTCTTCATAATCGACAAAAAAATCACCATCTTTATGTTGATCAATAGTTACAGCCGGCATACATATCTCCCATTAAGGTTAGTAGTCATATATATTTACAGAAATATCGAATATAAAAATTTATTCGACAAATTATTAATAGCAACCGACATGCCACCTAAAAAACAATCAAATACCAATCAATCAACAAAGACAAAACCAACAGCCATAAAAAAAATAGTATAAACCTTAAAAATTCATCGTTACCAATAATGTAGCGCCACTAGCCGCACCAAAAGAGAACAAAAAATATCTTATATAACGTAGGGCCGCACTTAAATATTGCATCAAACAATAATAATTGATTGCAACAAAATGCAATCAATGAACACTATCAAAACATTAACAGATAAAACCAATAGTGGAATAAATTCTGCTTAATGTAGAATCAACAGTGCAGATTAATAAATATCTGCATTAGCGAAAAGGCAGCCACATGAATATAAATCATTACAAGCACTGGTTAAGCACCTTAAATTCAAGTAATAAAAAACCAGCCTACCTTAAGATTGCAGATTTAATTGCAATAGACATTGAAAAAGGGCTATTACAAACAAGAGATCGGCTTCCTCCGATTAGAGATTTATCTGCTTTTTTATCGCTAAACTATACGACGGTTGTAAGAGGCTATAAAGAAGCGAGCAGCAGAGGGTTAATTGATGCTCGACCAGGTTCTGGCAGCTATATAAAAGGAAAGGCAAATGCGCAGCCATTGCGCGGCGGTAGTGATATTGAAATGACAATGAATTTACCCCCAGAACCTCGTCACCCAGAATTGATTGCTAAGTTAACATTTGCCATGAATAGATTACGTGATGAAACCGATTTGTATTCATTGTTTCGCTACCAAGACTTCGGTGGCACATTATTAGATAAAGAAGCCGGGGTCAGATTATTAAAACCATTAATCGATGATGCCAATGTAGATCAATTATTAGTCTGCCCTGGGATTCATAGTATTTTAGTCGCACTGTTGTCTATGCTGGTAGGGCAGCAGGGTATTGTGTGCACGCAGGCGTTAGTATATCCAGGTATTAAAGCTATTGCGGCACAACTAGGCATTAAACTTTGTGCTATTGACAGTGATAATGATGGCCCGCGAATCAGTTTAATGGAAGCCTTATGCAAAAGTAGTGAAATAAAAGCCATCTATCTTAATCCCACATTACAAAATCCAACGACACACACTATTAGCCTACATCGCCGACAAGCTATTGCCGATTTAGCACTACGCTATAGCATTCCAATTATAGAAGATGATCCCTACGGCTTATTAGCTGAAAATACAATTGCGCCAATCGCTAGCTTCGCACCAGAATTAACCTACTATATTAGCAGCCTTTCAAAATGCTTCGGTGCAGGCCTGCGCATAGCATATTTACATGCCCCAAGTAAATCATTAACACAACGTGCCGCTGGTGCACTACGCGCACTATCTGTCATGGCAAGCCCTGTCACTACAACACTCGCTACTCACTGGATTAATAATAATACTGTTTACGAAATGATAAAGATGATAAAAACAGAAACTAACGATCGATACAATATAACCAAGCAATACTTGGCAGCCTACAACTATTCGGCCCATCCAAATAGCTTTCATCTATGGCTTCACCTGCCCAAAACCATTGATATTAATCCATCGTCAGTCGCTGCTCACTTACGGTCACGAGGTGTTAATGCTGTTTCAAGTGCTGCATTTTGCACTGATAACAACCCACCCCACGCGCTACGACTTTGTCTTGGCGGCTCATTAAATAGTAAAGAGTGGGAAGAGACGCTAGTATTAATCACTGATATTCTTGAGCACCCGGCGCATTTATCCAGCATTGGGTTATAGCGTATACTCGAAATAGACTAAAGCCTTATTGCCCCAGGCACCCACTATATGATCAAACATCATTCAAGTAGGTTACACATCTAACACTTTAAAACGATAACATAGACTAAAATCTCTAATATCTACCTGCTAATGCTAGCGAGCCTACCAAAAATGAGTTATTAAAAACTCTATCTTTGCCGATTTTTAAATAAAAGCTACTATTATTAAAGGCTGCGATTAATTAAAAATAGATCACTAGTACCTTATTGGTCAATGAATTTAATCAATTCACCCTCTCGATACTAAATCATTTGATATCGGGGTTGCTTTGGTCCATATAAACGTTAAAATGGCGGGTTTTAGTCTATGGTGTTTAATCGCGCGCAGTGCTGCAACGCGAAAAGTATCACTATTCGATACTGCTACAATGCCTCATTCTGGCAGTGCACCTTGGGTATATACGAGGTAGCATGAAATCTGTTTCTATTACTATCAAAAATTGGTCTGCATGGATGCCGGGTATACAATCCTCACAACAATGGCAACAATGGGCACAGGGAAAGCAACACATTTCTCTTGATGCCCCCTTCCCTGTCCCTAATATCCATGCCATGCTGCGCCGTCGTTTAAGTACATTAGGGAAAATGGCGCTTAATGTTGCAACCGAGCTAACACCCTCGAATGCGAAGATGCCTTATCTATTTTGTAGTCGACATGGTGACCTTGGGCGCACCGTTCACTTATTAGACACTCTCTCGAAACAAGAATCGTTATCACCTACACACTTCAGCTTATCGGTCCACAATGCCGTTGGGGGGATAATGTCCATTGCCCGCAAGGATTCTAGTAATATCACCGCACTAGCGGTAGTCAATGACGATATTACAACAGCACTATTGGAAGCAGTCGCCATTATGGAAGAGAGAAACCACCCCCAGATCGCTTGCATCATCTATGATGAACCTGTTCCAAATACTTACAAAGATCTAACGATACAGCCACAACACCCCTATGCCATCGCACTATTGTTATCGCAAGAAACATCACCACCTCACAAGGAGCGTTTGTCGTTCTCTATTTGCCAACCGGAAAACAAGAAACACTCTACAAACGAACCCCAAGCTCTAACCTTACTGCGCTTTATACTATCGGCAGACTCCCCTGACTTACTGTTATCATGTGAACAACATGCTTGGCATTGGTCTAAATTAAAAGGGAGTAGTCCGCAATGAGAGTTGCCAATAAATTCTGGCGACTAATCGCAACTGGGACTTGCTTTATTGTCTTTGGCTTAGGCGCTCTGCTGTTTTCTTGGATAGTGCTACCACTGGTTTGTCTCTTTACTCCCAAAGGAGCTATACGTGAATCCCGCGTTAAAAAGGTTATCCACTATGGATTTCGCTTTTTTATTCGTACTATGGCCATTCTCAATGTTCTGTCATACGAAGTGAGTAATTTAGAGCAGCTCAACCGTCCCGGACAATTAATTCTAGCTAATCACCCGTCATTGATTGATGTGGTATTTTTAATTGCCTTTGTCAAACGTGCAGATTGTATTGTCAAAAGCAGCCTATTGCGCAACCCTTTTACCCGGAAAGCCATGAGCACCGCAGGATATATTGCCAACGAAGACCCTGAACGAGTGATTGAAATGGCAACAGCATCGCTCAAACGTGGCAATAGCTTAATTATATTCCCCGAGGGCACTCGCACTACCCCAGGACAACCACTGTCAATGAGACGAGGGGCAGCCAACATCGCTTTGCGAGCAGATTGTGATGTTACACCAGTGCTTATCACCTGTGTTCCAACAGCATTAACAAAGCAACATAAATGGTATGACATACCTGAAAAACGTATCCACCTTTCTCTTACTTTGCGCCCCGATTTAAATATCGATGAGTTCCGGCAAGAAAAAGCCTATTCATTGGCTGCACGTCGACTCACTCGATTTTTAGAGCATTATTTTACCCAGGAGCTAGTGATCCATGAATAATTTAGAGCAAGAGCTCAAACAGTTAATTATAGATACTCTCGATCTCGAAGATATCACTCCAGATGAGATTAACAGCCAAGAAGCTCTATTTGTAGAGGGCTTGGGTTTGGATTCTATTGATGCCTTAGAGCTAGGGCTAGCATTGCAAAAAAACTACCAAATTAAACTCGATGCCGATGCAGAAGAAACCAGAGAGCATTTTGCCAGCATTCAGAATTTAGCAAAATTGGTTAATGCACACCGTAATATTGGAGAATAACAACAATGCTTAGCCAAGAAGAAATATTTACAAATATTAAGAAAATTTTTGTCGAACTGTTTGAGCTTGAAGAAAGCACCATCACTACTGATGCACACTTATATAATGATTTAGATATCGATAGTATCGATGCCGTTGATTTAGTCGTTGAGCTCAAAAAAATGACAGGTAAAAAAATCAAACCGGATGAGTTTAAAAATGTGCGTACAGTAGGTGATATCGTCATTGCCGTTGAGCAATTAATGGTTAAATAGTGTTGATAAATACAACATATTCACAATGGCTAAAAGCAGCTTTAATAGGATTAACACTCCTGTACCCTGCTGCGATCTACTTTGGTCTACAACAGATAGATCCGCGCTATTTAGCGCTACTACTGATTGCTGTCGGTGTTGTAAGGCTACTCAGTATCGGAGAAAGCCCTCTTAATCATTGGCTGTGGCTGCCATTGCTGTGCATATTGGGGCTGTTGACATGGTTGACTAATGAGGCAATAGCTCTCAAACTATACCCAGTATTAGTCAGTAGCAGTTTCCTCATTGTGTTTGCTTGGAGCTTGCGCTATCCGCCAACGATGATCGAACGTATTGCCCGGCTAAAGACCCCTCAATTGTCACCTTACCTTGTCAACTATACTCGTATAGTGACTAAAGTATGGTGCGTTTTTTTTGCTTTCAATGGCAGTATTGCATTAGTAACAGCCCTTATCAGCTCTGATCGTCTATGGGCTCTCTATAATGGTTTTATTTCTTACTTGCTAATGGCAACACTCTTTGTTTGTGAATGGCTAATTCGCCAACGAGTAATTAAAAACGACAATGACTAGTTTCACGCTAATTGAAGACTTATTATCCGTTCATCGTAATGGTAGCCACCGTGTTGCCATTTCAAAAAAAGCTGTATTAAATCGCACGCAGTGGTTACAGAAAGTCGCACTATGGCAACAACACCTACAGCCCAAAAAAGAGCAAACCTGGGCACTGTATCACAGCGATGCGAGCGAGTTCTCAGCAGTATTATTTGCGCTGTGGTCCCTTGGCAAAACAGTTTGTCTGCCGGGCAATAAACAACCCGCGCTGGTGGCACAACTCGCTAAAAGTGTCGATGGTTTCATTGGTGAGTTCGATACTCAAGAAACCTGCAAATTGGATATTAATCAGTACCACCAACAGCGTATAGAGCTTGCTTGCTGTTCATTAGATTCGAATAAGGCACGTTTACAGATATACACATCAGGGTCTACCGGCCAGCCTGAGGCCATCGGCAAAACATTGCGACAACTCAGTAATGAGGTCACCCACCTGCATCAATTATGGGGCAATAACCATCAAAATAACCTAGTTCTCGCAACAGTGAGCCATCAACATATCTATGGTTTATTATTTAAAATACTGTGGCCATTAGCAGAGGGGTGGTGCATCGACACCCATTCATACGAGCACTTAGAAGAAGTTGCTCATCACCTCAATGACAATAGCCCTGCATCAGCTATACTCATTACCAGTCCAACCCACTTAACCCGCCTACCCAAGCAGCTTGATATTAATATACGTAATTATATTCACACCGTCTTCAGCTCAGGGGCACCACTTCCACAAGACGCAAGCTTACAAGCGTTACAGTGTTTTAACACTCATGTAAAAGAAATCTATGGCAGTACAGAAACCGGTGGAATTGGTTGGAGAGAGCAAACATCCTGCAACAATGATGCGTTATGGCAAGCACTGCCAGGTGTTAAGCTACGCTCCCATCACAACAATGGTTGCCTAGAGGTTCAATCAGCCCACCTACCCGATACCGAGTCGTGGCATACTACTAATGATCTTGTAGAGATTGACACTAACGAAAAATTCTCCTTGCGTGGGCGCATAGATCGTATTGTGAAGATCGAAGGCAAACGTGCAAGCTTAGATGAAATAGAAGCGTGGTTACTACAACTACCCGATATTAAAGCGGCAAGACTCGTATTACTACAGGGGCGTCGTGTAGAAATTGGAGCCGTAATTGTATTGTCGAAAAACACACACCAAACACAGTTAGCTGCTAATAGGCGGGCTATTAGTTTACGCTTAAAAGAACATTTACTACAGCGCTTTGAACGGCCATTGTTACCGCGACGCTGGCGCTACCAAGAACAGCTACCGGTTAACACACAAGGAAAAATTCAGCAGCAAAATATATTGAATTTATTTATTAAACCACGCCCTCAGCTGCCTACTGAAATCACCCGGCAACAAATTGATAAACAGCAGTGGGAGATAACATTACTTATGCAGGAAGATTTGTTATTTTTTGATGGTCACTTTGACAAACAGGCAATTTTACCCGGTGTTGTTCAAGTGCATTGGGCTGAACATTTCTCCCGTGAGTTATTTTCGATCACGCAGGATTTTTTACGTTTAGAGGTTATAAAATTTCAGAAAATTATCCCCGCAAACACTACTGTGATATTAACACTCACACATAACCAAGAAAAAAACAAAGCCAGTTTTAGCTATCACTCAACAGCTGGACAACATTCTAGTGGGCGCGTGGCCTTTAATAGTCATGATTAAAAAAACAATGAATAATCTATTGTTTAATCCTTGTATTCTTATACCCGTGTACAACCACGAGCATGCACTCGCCACTATGCTTGATCGACTACAAAATAAAGAACTACCTATTATTCTAGTTGACGATGGCAGCGATCAGCACTGTCGAGATGCCATGATAGAATTAGCCAATAGAGACCATATTGTAAAGCTAATTCGATTACCACAAAATAAAGGTAAAGGCGGTGCTTTAAAAGCCGGGTTTAAAGTTGCACTCGATTTAGGTTTTAGCCACGCACTACAAATTGATGCTGATGGACAGCACGATGCTAATGACATTGATTGTTTTGTAACACAAGGAAAAAAGCATTCAAAGGCTATTATCTGTGGCTACCCTATTTATGATGACAGTGTACCCAAGCATCGATTTTATGCCCGCTATTTAACCCATATATGGGTGTGGATTAATAGTTTATCATTAACTATAAAAGATTCGATGTGTGGCTTTCGCTGTTATCCTTTACAATCTATTGTTGAGCTTATTAATAGCGAATCTACAGGAAACCGCATGGAGTTTGAATCGGAAATCATGGTTCGTTGGGTATGGCGCAAAGGGCATGTTGTCAATCTACCCACGCGAGTATCTTATCCCATCGATGGCGTTTCTCACTTTTCCTTATGGCGTGATAACGCATTGATAAGCACAATGCATACAAGGTTATTTTTCGGTATGCTCTGGCGCTCGCCAGCCTTGCTCTTACGAAAATTAACAGCACAACATTTGGATTCGTAACATAGAACACTATGAATAAACACTGGTCACAAATACAAGAATCAGGCGTACTACTCGGCATGCGTTTTATGTTGTTTATCTATCGCTATTTAGGCCGGGGAATGTTTACTATTTTTCTGTACCCCGTTATTGCCTATTATTTTCTCACGAAAAAGCAGGCAAGAAACGCCTCCATTCACTTTTTAAAAAAAATTCGTGCGCAAGGCGGCATTTCATCAGCGGCGCATCTACCCTATTGGAGCTTTAAACACTTTCTACACTTTGGTGACGGCCTATTAGATAAACTGGCTGTTTGGGTGAGTGACATTGGTGAACACGACATTGAATTCGAACAACTCGATGATTTTTTACGCACAGTAGAAAAGGGATCTGGCGCGCTAATCATTAGCTCTCACTTAGGTAATCAAGAGATTTGTCGAGCACTTGCTAATAAGAATAATAATATTAAACTCAATATACTAGTGCATACAAAACATGCAGAAAAATTTAATCAACTACTTGGCGAGACCAATAAGAACAACCACTTAAACCTGCTACAGGTAACAGATGTCTCCCCGGCAACGGCCATTATGCTTCAAGACAAGCTCAATGCCGGGGAAGTCGTTGTCATTGCAGGCGATCGTACACCACAACATGGCGAACGCATGTGTACGGCATCATTTTTAGGGGAGCCGGCTTATTTCCCTCAGGGGCCTTATATTTTAGCGTCAGTTTTATGTTGCCCAGTATATTTATTATTTTCTGTGAAAGATAAAAAAGGCTATAGAATATTTTTTGAGCACTTCGCCGATACGATCTCACTGAATAGAAAAAACCGAGAGGCTGAGCTTTCTCAACGGGTCCAACAGTTTGCAGACCGGCTAGCCCACTATACATTGCGTTTTCCATTACAATGGAATAACTTTTATGACTTTTGGGCATCTGCCTCAAAACACACTGATAAAAAGTAAGAAAACCTATGATAAGTTTTGATAGCTCTGCATTAACCATTGAGAATATCGTTGATATCGCACTGAAAAAAAAGACCATTGCACTGAGTCAAGATACACACTTTCGTCAGCGTATTGCAAAAGGCAGTGAATTTCTCGAACGCTTACTAGAAGAGGATGGCACCATCTATGGTGTCACTACAGGTTATGGTGATTCTTGTACCGTAGCGATCCCACCGGAACTCGTCAACGAATTACCGAAGCACCTATATACCTTTCATGGCTGCGGTATGGGCAATATGCTAAGCCCCACCCTTACTCGAGCGGTATTGGCCGCACGGTTAACCTCTCTTTGCCAAGGTTATTCCGGTGTTAGTGAAACCTTGCTTCAACAATTAGAACGCTTACTACAACACGATATACTGCCATTAATTCCCGAGGAGGGCTCAGTCGGGGCCAGTGGCGACTTAACCCCTTTGTCCTATGTTGCCGCAGTACTCTGTGGCGAACGCTCTGTGTATTATCAAGATGAAATACAAGCTACTGCTGATGTATTTCGCAAACTCAATATTACCCCTATATCATTGCGGCCCAAAGAAGGGCTCGCAATTATGAATGGAACTGCGGTTATGACAGGTATTGCCTGTATCGCGTTTGATCGCGCCCGTTACCTAGCAAAAATAGCCACTCGTATTACAGCCATGGCAACACTAGTCACTAAGGGGAATGCCCATCACTTCGATGATATATTGTTTCAGGTCAAGCCCCATCCAGGCCAGCAAGAAATTGCCCGCTGGCTTCGCCAAGACTTACATGTAGGTGAGCCACCACGCAATCCCAACCGTCTACAAGACCGCTACTCCCTGCGTTGTGCGCCCCATGTTATTGGTGTTATACAAGATACATTGCCATGGCTACGCCAATTAATTGAAAATGAACTCAATAGCGCTAATGATAATCCTATCATTGACGGAGAAGGTGAACACGTACTTCATGGTGGCCACTTTTATGGTGGGCATATTGCCCTCGCTATGGATACGTTAAAAAATACTGTCGCCAATATTGCCGACCTACTAGACCGGCAAATGGCCCTAATGATGGACCCCAAATTCAACCATGGCCTACCGGCTAATTTATCGGGAGCACAAGGCTCACGAGCAACCATTAATCACGGTTTTAAAGCCGTTCAGATTGCAACATCAGCTTGGTCAGCCGAAGCACTAAAGCACACTATGCCTGCCAGTGTTTTTTCACGCTCAACCGAATGCCATAACCAAGATAAAGTCAGTATGGGTACTATCGCCGCTAGAGACTGTCAACGGGTATTACAATTAACAGAGCAAGTAGCTAGTGCTGCACTACTGGCGTGTTGCCAAGGGATAGATCTACGCATACAACAAAGCGAGTTGGCAATAGATAATCTAGCACCTGAGGTTGTTCATATGCTGCATTCGATCCGGGAAACGAGTTCTTTTTTAGAAGAGGACCGCGCACTCGATCACGAACTACACCACACCGTCAATGCTATCCAGCAGCAGCAGTGGGCGCTTTATGAGAGTGCTAATCATGCATGAGGCCTCTGTTGACATTACCATCCCTTTTCACGACATCGACTTGATGGAGGTTGCATGGCATGGGCACTATGTGAAGTATTTCGAAATAGCGCGCTGTGAACTACTCGATAGCATTGATTATAATTATCCTCAAATGAAAGCTTCTGGCTATGCATGGCCTGTTATTGATTTACGCGTTCGCTACCCTCAGCCTGCGGTATTTAATCAAATAATTACCGTACGTGCACGCATTATAGAGTGGGAACATCGCTTAAAAATTGACTACGAGATACGCGATAAAAATACACATAAACGATTAACTCGTGGCTACACAGTACAAGTTGCCGTAGACATTAATACTCAAGAAATGTGTCTAGCATCTCCTCGGGTTTTACTAGAAAAACTAGCAGTTACACATTAAAGCAAAGGACTGAACAATGAGTTCAATATGGTCTAATATATCTCGCATTTATGCAACATATAGAAAGATATACCAGTATATAAGTATTGTTGTCTGTGCTTTAATTTTATATTGTTATACCGCTATTACCCATGCTGATGATTCGCTATTAAACAGTATTAGCACACAGCTAATGGTCGAACCACACCAGCAAGGTCGTTTTGAACAACGAAAATATATCAGTGTATTACCAGTACCACTGCTATCAACAGGACAGTTTCAACTTAAACCTGAAAACACATTAGAATGGCGTATTATACAGCCTTTAAAGAGTAAACTCATATTCAATGATAAAGGCATCGAGCAAGACCAAAATGGTCAACTCATATGGCAAGCCAGTAATGAGCAGCCCGGTATCGCAGCTATTGGCCGAATATTAAAAGCGGTTTTAAATACCGATTGGCCAGTGTTAAAAACCTATTTTTTAATAAAAGGCCATAGAAATGAACAACATTGGTCTCTATTGCTCACACCCATTGACGCTCAGCTCAGTCATACTCTCACCCAAATTACGCTAGAGGGTGAAAATCGGCTATATAAGATGCATATTACTGAGGCTAACGGTGACCGAACAGAATTAGATTTTTACCCTCTAGAGCCTTAGATATGCATCAATCGAAGCAACAGCCCTTTTTGACTAAGACTCAAACAACCCACACACTGGCAATCACGGCTTTTGTTATCTGGCTATGTATTGTTACCGGCTGTGCAATATCACTTATTGTTATGCTGCAAAGTGGGTACCGTTTCGATAGTAGTATTGTGGCACTATTACCCGAGGACACTCGCTCAAGTGCACGGATGATTGCCGAACAACACCAATTAAAAAATGCCGATGAGCATATCGTATTATTAATAGAAAGCAGCAAAACATCACCCAGTGCCGCACTGGCCAATGTTATTGTCGATAGACTCAACAGCAGTGGTGTATTTCGTAAAGTCCACGGAAAAATAGAGACAATACAAAACAATCCCTGGAATAACTTTTATTATTCAAAACGCTACCAAGTACTCAGTACTCAACAGCGGCAACAATTGCAAGACCCCGCCAGCCCATTAGTTGATGAAAGTTTAGGACGTTTATACAGCCCATTAGCATCGCTTGTAGGTGGGCAAATTATTGAGGACCCACTACAACTATTTTGGCAGTGGAAAAATACCATTACACCTAAAAGTGTTTTGGATATTCAAGACGGATGGCTAACACGTACTATTGGCACAACACACTATAGAATGATTCGCGTAGAACTCTCAGCTAGCCCTTATGACATCGATTACCAACAACGCGTGCTACATATACTCGACGAGCTAGAGTCGATGATGCCCGAGGACATGCACCTACATCGAGCGGGGCTATTACTACATGCTGCTTATGGTGCAAAGCAAGCCACACGCGAAATTTCAACGATTGGTTTTGGTTCGGCGCTCGGTATACTATTGTTACTGCTCTATTGCTTTCGCCGCATTACAACAGTTTTATTAGCTTTTTTACCACTGATAACAGGCTGCCTAGTAGCAACTACGCTTAGTATTTGGGTGTTTGATAAAGTACATTTAGTGACCCTTGCCTTTGGCGCGGGGTTAGTGGGTGTTGCCATCGATTATGCCCTGCATTACTGCTGCGCCAATATGGCTGATCAACAGGTAAAACTACCCGCAAAAAGCGTATTACAACGCATTCTTCCAGGCCTATCGCTGGGCTTGATGTCAAGTGTTTTAGCCTATACCGCCCAAGCAATGGCCCCTTTCCCAGGGCTTCAACAAATGGCCTTTTTCTCCGCAACAGGGTTAATCAGCGCTTGGTTATGTGTCGTTTGCTGGTTACCCATTTTACAGCCAAAATCACATACTTTTCACAATCCAGCTTGGTTTATACAACTGCAGCAATGGCAAACACGCTGGCCACGTATCTCATCCATACCACAGATTTTTATAGTCGCTATTGGTGCTATAACACTCTTTATTGGTGTTGCTAACATTAAAGGGAACGATGATATTCGTCTCTTGCAAACCTCGCCGGCAACATTGTTAGCCCAAGATAAAATGATAAAAACATTGATTGGGCATAGCAGTACTCACCGCTATTTTGTACTATCAGCACAGAACCCTCAAACACTACTAGAGAATGAAGAGGCATTAGATGAGAAACTACAAGCACTGGTCAGCAAGGGTACGCTTACTCGTACTCAAGCAAGCTCTCACTATGTGCCGTCACTCAAGCGGCAACATGATAACCATCAACTGCTGCAAGATTGGGTGTATAACGCTGACGGACAATTACATCAACTAGCCCAAAAAGGTCGCCTCACTAGTATTGAAGCTGCCGCAAAACGTGCTTATAAAATGACGCCCATTGATCAATTCACTCCCGCTGACTGGCTACACGCTGAGGTAAGCCAAATAGCACCGCCGCTGTGGATAGGTAAACACGATGACCGTTACTATTCTATGATCGAGGTTTTTCACAGTTCTACCTCAACAGCATACGCTAATAGCCAATCACAATTAACTGCACTGGCAGCATCAATAGCCAATGTAGAATACGTTGACCGGGTAGCTGACATCTCAACATTATTATCACACTATCGAGCGCAGCTAATGCAGTGGCTACTCATCGCTTATGGAGTGGTTTTGTGTTTATTGGCCCTACGCTATCACAAAAAAACTTGGCGCGTTATTGCCGCGCCTGCTCTGGCAAGTTTAATCGCTATTAGTATTTTACACGTAAGTGGGTCAGCGATTACCCTTTTCCATTGGCTAGCACTATTGTTAGTACTGGGCATTGGTCTAGATGCCAGTCTTTTTTTACAAGAAAGCCAAAGTGCACCCGCTACTTGGTTAGCCGTTATACTCTCATCAATAACAACATTACTCGCATTTGGATTGCTCGGGTTAAGTGAAACACCCGTGCTGCACTACTTTGGTGAAACGGTACTGCTAGGTATTTTATTTGTTTTAGTACTAGCGCCATTTTTTGCTGAACGCCCGCCGATTAACACCGGCCAATAATGAATAACCTGTAACCTGACTATGCACAAAACAAAGAAACCATTCACAATAACTGGGCGATTGAAAGCCTACAGTGTAGTAACCATTATCATTGTACTGCTAACACTATCTGGGTGTAGCTTTACCGGTCAATATCGTCTACCCTCAATGCCACTGTTTACCCCGGCCGCATTACAACAACAATGGCAAGTTAATCAGGCAATTGTGTTTTACCCAAAAACTACAACGGCAGTGAGTCGCACAGCCATAACTCGCTCATTGTCATTGTTAGCTGCTTGGTCCGTTCGCGGCAACCAACTCGATCTTGTTGGCTTAACACCGACAGGGCAAACACTAATGGCCCTCAGCTATAATGGGCAGCAGTTACATGAGCAATATTCACCGCTACTAAAAGCTCCCATCGCTGGCCGAGAGATTATCGCCCAACTACAATTGGCTCACTGGCCGCTAGCAGTGATTCATGAACAGCTACAAGCAACACCTTGGCATTTAGAGACCCAAGGCACCGTGCGTCAGCTGTATTATAAGCAGCGGCATATTCTCGATATTTATCCAGCAAACACGAAGAATGAAACACTTAGAACAACGATATCTAATACGACAAAAAGTACCGGTAATACAATGATTGTCATTCACTATACTAAGCAATACCGACTAGCCATTACGACACTACAACAGGTCGCATTGTAATGAGAAAAGACTCCGTTTATCTTAATGAACTCGGTATTATCTGCGCACTAGGTGATAATCATACAACCATTCGTGACCACTTTAGCGCTGCACAGCCGCGTACACTGACCCACACCGAACAGTTTACACCAGGCCAACAGCTGCCTTTAGGTATTGTTAACGATCCACTCCCGCCATTAAACACACTGCCAAAACAACACCGAACACGATGTAACCAGTTACTACTTGCTGCACTAGCACAAATTACTGATGCACTTGAACATCGACGAGCCGCCATAGACCCGTTACGTATCGGTATTGTTTTGGGGACAAGTACCAGCGGTATTGCCGAAGGGGAAGCTGCTATTACAGCGCTTCGAGTCAGCGGCAAGCTACCGTCAAACTTCGATTACACACAACAAGAACTGTCAGCTCCAGCACAATGCCTTGCACAATGGCTAGATATTAAAGGCCCGGCCTATACGATATCAACTGCCTGCTCCTCCAGCGCAAAAGCCCTCGCTAGTGCGCGCCGCTTACTGCGAATGAATATGTGCGATCTCGTTATTGCAGGTGGTGTTGATGCACTGTGTGGGCTTACCGTTAATGGGTTTTCTGCGCTAGAATCTGTCAGTCAAAATGTATGTCAGCCGTTTAGTCGCACGCGCGATGGTATCAATATCGGTGAAGGCTGTGCTTTATTTTTGGTCAGTAAAATACCAACAGGAGCGGCACTTTGTGGAGTAGGTGAAAGTTCAGATGCCTACCATATGTCAGCCCCAGACCCAGAAGGAAAAGGTGCAATAACAGCAATGTCACTCGCATTAGATGACGCATCACTATCGTCAGAGGATATTGGTTACCTCAATTTACACGGGACAGCAACGCGACAAAACGATAAAATGGAAGCCACAGCAGTACAGCATGTATTTGATCGACAAGTACCTTGTAGTTCGACCAAACCTTACACGGGCCATACACTAGGTGCAGCAGGGGCAATAGAGGCTGGGATTTGCTGGCTGACAATGATGGCAGATAAAACAGCTACCAGACTACCTGTGCACCAATGGGATGGGCAACAAGACCCAGACCTAGCACCGCTGGGGCTAATAACACCCAATACAACGGTAGAGACATTAAACTACACCATGAGTAACTCATTCGCTTTTGGCGGCAATAATATCTCATTAATTCTGGGCATATCCAGTGAAGCCTGATTATGCTATCAGCGATGTTGTTCCACACTCTGGGGTAATGTCATTGCTGGATGAATTGATCGAGTATGATGCTGACTCGCTAACAGCCCGTGTGGCTATTACACAACACAGTTGTTTTGCCGAAGCACGAGGCGTACCTAGCTGGATTGGTATTGAATATATGGCACAAACCATAGCTGCCCACGCTGGCATTGGTGATCGCAATAGTGGTAATGCTATTAGTATTGGCTTACTCGTAGGTACGCGACGCTATAGCTGTAGTCGCCCGTTTTTTCCACTGGGCTCAGAGCTGCTAATTCATGTCGTTAGAGAATTACAAGGCGATAACGGTTTGGGTACGTTTCGCTGCACCATCACAGCCGAAGGCATTGAGGCTCAAGCAAACCTTAATGTCTTTCAACCTGATGATGTTGATGCATACTTACATAATGAAAAAAATAAAGGTTAATCTATGGTTGAGACCGTTTTTATCACTGGCTCAAGTCGCGGCATTGGTAAAGCAACCGCCCTACGACTGGCCAACGATGGCTACGATATTGTATTGCACTGTCGCACAGGGCGCGATGAGGCAGAAAAAGTCAAACAAGATATCGAAGCTCTTGGGCGCAACGTACGCATAATACAGTTTGATATTGCCGATCGAGAGGCATCAGCGGCTGCACTAGAAGCCGATATAGATAAACATGGTACTTACTATGGCGTTGTCTGTAATGCAGGGCTCACACAAGACAATGCCTTCCCAGTCATGAGCGGTGATGACTGGGATCAAGTCATACACACCAATTTAGATGGTTTTTTTAATATTCTCCATCCGCTGACAATGCCAATGGTGCGTCGACGTAAGCCCGGACGTATTGTTGTATTGTCGTCTGTCTCTGGGCTAGTGGGTAACCGTGGACAAGTAAACTATAGCGCAGCTAAAGCCGGTTTAATTGGTGCGAGTAAAGCGCTAGCAGTCGAGCTCGCTAAGCGCGCTATTACGGTCAATTGTGTTGCCCCTGGATTAATTGATACCGATATGGCTGATGGCGCACCTCTAGAAGAAGCACTAAAAACAATCCCTGCACGGCGTATGGGGCAACCTGAAGAAGTAGCCGCAACGATCAGCTTTCTTCTGTCAAAAGACGCAGGTTACATTACACGACAGGTTATCGCTGTCAACGGTGGGTTATGTTAATGAAACGAGTTGTTATTACTGGAATGGCCGGCCTATCACCCATTGGCCTCGATTGGCCCACTATATCTCGTCGTTTAAAATCGATGGAGACAGGCATTCAGCATATGAATAGCTGGGGCCGCTATGAGGGGCTTAATACCCGCCTAGCTGCGCCGATCGATAATTTTGAAAAGCCACCACACTATAGCCGAAAGGCTACACGAAGCATGGGACGTGTTGCATTACTAGCGACACGAGCAACAGAACTAGCTCTCGACGATGCAGGCTTACTACAGGACGAATCTATTAAAGATGGCCGTATGGGCGTTGCTTTTGGTTCTTCAGCTGGCTCCACCGCAGCTGTTGCCGACTTTGGCAATATGTTACTCAACCATACCACTGATGGTTTAAATGCTAACTCCTACATTAAGATGATGGCTCATACAGCACCGGTTAATATCGCTGTTTTTTTTGGGCTGCAAGGCCGCACACATACAACATCCAGTGCGTGCACATCTGCAAGTCAAGGTATTGGTTATGCCTTCGAAGCCATTCGCTATGGCAAACAACAAATGATGGTCGCTGGTGGCTGTGAAGAGCTCTGTCCAACAGAAGCGGCTGTATTCGATACACTCTATGCAACGAGTACGCAAAACGATTCACCAGAAAGCTCGCCTCGCCCGTTTGACCAACACCGTGATGGCTTAGTGATCGGAGAAGGCGCTGGTAGTTTAATTTTAGAAGAACTTGAATCAGCAAAAGCACGCGGTGCTAATATTCACGCTGAGATTGTTGGCTTTGGCACCAACACTGACGGTGTTCATGTAACCCAGCCACAACATAAAACAATGCAAGCGGCTATTCAAATGGCCTTGAGCGATGCACAAATACCCCCTGAAGCCATTGGTTATATCAGTGCACACGGTACGGCAACTGATCGCGGTGACATTGCCGAAAGTATCGCGACACACACTGTTTTTGGTGAGAAGACCCCCATCAGTGCTCTAAAAAGCTTTACCGGACATACACTGGGTGCTTGTGGCGCTCTTGAAGCATTAGTGGCTATTAACATGATGAATGAAGGTTGGGCACACGCAACAGCCAATCTAACAACCGTTGACCCTGAATGTGCGACACTTGACTATATTCAATCATCAACAAGAGTGCTCGACACCCATTATGTCATGAGCAATAACTTTGCTTTTGGCGGTATTAATACCTCGCTTATCTTTAAGCGTTGGGGCTAGCTTAACCACTAAAAAAATAAGGAAATATATGAAAATTAAACTACTTACCATAATTGTGCTAATCGGTTTTTCAAGTTTAATACA